>JAESFO010000497.1_pt1 | contig 30335 bp, 39 predicted proteins | sample 9269421 | NCBI WGS metagenome assembly JAESFO01 (sample SAMN14502839, study PRJNA617101) | algae metagenome | isolation source: Nostoc desertorum CM1-VF14 and co-occurring heterotrophs from rocky... | place: USA: Clark Mountains, San Bernardino, California | collected 2000-06-05 | reverse complement strand
GTTTGCACACATAACAAAGGCGACCGCCGGTGTCTGGTAAACAAAGCGGTCGCCTTTTCCCCTATCACGGAGATCAATATTATGACTTACGAAACACTAACACAGCAAGCAATTCCTACTTCTTCTCGTGACGAACAAACCTTAGCCCAAGCAGAACTGTACAGCCACCTCGAATGCCAAGCCAAAGCTGTAGCCCCAACCCAAGATCCTCTCACCAGCAGAGATCGCCGCATCATTGGCGAGATTATCGAAGTGGAACCCGAATCCGTTCGCACCATCTGGATCGAAGGCGGGATAACAGTATGGGTGCAGCTTGTGGAAGGCGGACAACTACCATTTGATCGGGACTGGTTCGCAAAAAGAGTTGCAGAGGTCAAAGCCACGTTACCAGAAACCCCACGGGAAAGGAACGAACGATTGAGTGATGAATTAGAAAAAGCCTGCACTGTTTTTGGTCTGTATCACGGTGAGATTGACTGGCTAAGTTTCAGCACCAAACTCTACCAAAATGGGCGTTTTGTCGGCTTCGTCGGGTGCAATCAACAAGGTTGGTACGCCAGACCAAGACAGTACGGACTCAATCGTGTGGCTCCGAGTGCTGAACAAGTGATTGGGTCGTTGGGAGTCCGAGCGGCAGTAGCGGCGTAAGTTGCTGAAGCGAAAAAGGCGATTGCACACCAAGAGAATTGCAATCGCCATTAAGTTAACACTAATGCACTGAATCATAACATAAAGAAGTACAGCAAGTAACCTCTTACTTCAAGTGGTGACTGTCAAGAGAAAATTCTCCTATCTGCTACAGATGCGAATGCAGATGCGTAAGAAATCCCTAGCTCTGGAAGTGAAAAAGGCGATTGCACACCAAAAGAATTGCAATCGCCAACAAGGTTATTCTCGAATAAATATAATCATGACACAAAGTACAGCAAGTAACACTGTACTTCAAGTAGGTGACTAAGAAAATTCTCCTACCTCCGACAGATGCGAATGCAGAGGTGTAAGAAATTTCTAGCCCTGGAAGTGAGAAAGGCGATTGCACACCAAAAGAATTGCAATCGCCAAGAGGTTCAATCTCGAATAAACACAATTATGACACAAAGTACAGCAAGTAAGCTGTTACTTGGAGTAGGTGACTGTGACTATCAAGAGAAAATTCTTCTACCTGCTACAGATGCAAATGCAGAGGTGTAATAAATCTCTAGTCTTGGAAGTGAGAAAAGCGATTGCTCTCCCAAGAGAAATACAATCGCTTCTAAATTCCATTTCTTAACCAACATTGATGATCACACAAAGTACACCAAGCAACCTCTCCCTTCAAGTAGGTGACTACCAGGAAAAAGCTCTCCTACCTGCTACAGATGCGAATGCACAGGTGTAAGAAATTCCTAGTTCTGAAAGTGAGAAAAGGCGGTTACTTCTCCAAGAGAAATGCAATCGCCTCTACACAAAATTTATGACAATTCAAATCATGGCACACAGACTATGATTACTACATTTTCTTTTCAAGAAGCCCAATCGGATGATCCAAGAGAGAAAATACTCCTGCCTCCAACCGACCCCAACGCAGAGGTCATAGAAATCCTTGGATACAATCTGGTTTACGTTAACGGACCTTGCCCCAGAAATTATCGAGTGTACAAAGCTGATTCAATGATTGGGGTGATATTTCAGCATATTACCCACTGGTCTAACGGAGTGGATTCTCTTCGATACGCCGAGCCGATTGATGCAGCTGTTGGACTAGACGACTTCATGAAGGTGGCAAGGGTATCAAAAGCGACTACAGAACAACCACCAACAGAAGAGGAATTACTCGACAAAGAATTTGACGCACTGACTTCTGACGAGTGGGAGCGGTTAAAGAGGTACGTTCCACATGCGAAACATTTGGTTGGAGTGTAAGGAAACGGGTGGGCAGTAAGACCCACCTATGTAGGAAGGAGCAAACTTAAATTTTATCCAAATAGAACAACACAACTCATCGGATAAACCAATGGAACCGATAGAAATACTGAAGCAGTTCAACTCCTGTTACGTAAATATTCAGGCAATTGCTCAAGATAAAAACTGGCTCTTGTTGATTGCTGATAAAAGGATTGACCCAGAGGCAGCAACTCATTTGGGCGATGTCCTCCATTATTTGGGTGAGGTAATGGCTTGTGTAGAAGAAATAGTTGAGGTCAAGTTTAATCAGGATGCAGAATCATGAAACTTTATGCAACAAGTATCCCTCAAACTTTGCCAAGTTGGGCAACTGTTATATCGAATAATGCAGGTCTAATTGAGGTTGAAATCAATGATAAAGACCCTGCCTTTCATTCAATCATTGAGGAATTATCTACCGAAATAGAGCCAGTAATTATCGGTGTAAAAGCTGGTGATTTATGCCAAAGATTCAGCATTGAAATGATTGATACTAACGAAGAACTTTGACAAGCAAAATTAGTAAAACCCAAAACAATGAAATTCACCACCGTATCTGTTAGTTACTCTAGAAAATTTAATCTCGGCGACTATGAATCGTTGGAACTAGGCTGCTCTCTCTGGGCGCAAGTAGAAGATGGGGAAAACGCGGATGGAATAACCCAATTCCTCTATCACCAAGCCAAAGCTTCAGTCAAACTTGCAGCAATGCCTGTCTTGAAAGCCTCAGAGTTTCAGATTTCTAAGGCTAAATCTAGCAAAAAAGTGTTTGGTGATGTAAACGAAAGTGATTGGTAATAATTTGGAGCCAATTAATGCAAGAACTAATCAAAGCTTTAATCAAAGCAAAGGCAGAGTTTAATCCCATTCAAAAAGATGGTACTAATCCTCACTATAAACGCAAATATGCAACGCTAGATGCTGTATTGGATGCTGTCACTCCCGGACTCAGTAAACATGGATTAGTAATAATTCAAACCACCGAAATCTTTGAAAGTAAAACAACACTGCAAACTCATCTGTTTCATGAATCTGGAGAGCGCATCACCAGCACTTATCCTTTACCTGAAATTAATGATTCTCAGAAGTTTGGCGCAGCATTAACTTATGCACGATGATATGCGGTTTGTGCAATTTTATCGGTGACGGCAGATGAAGATAATGATGCTGAAGGCGCAAGTACTTCTCAAAAGCCTGAACAGCCCCAGAATAACATTAGACCCCGCAAAGAGAATCAACAGTATAGAGTCCAGCCAACAAAACAAGCTGTAACTCCGCCATCAATCAGCCCAAAAGATTTGCGAGTCAAAGAAGTTCGCACACTTTTAAATTATCCATTGGATTTAGTCAAAGAATGGCTGCATTCTCGAAATGTTACGAGTCCAAGTGAGCTTGATTCTGTTCAGATTGACGAACTAGTAAAGACTATGTGTTTGGCTTGGGCTGGGAATAAGTTTGGACATCCAAATCATGCTGTTAACTCTTATCAAAAACACGTAATCGATGCTGTATTACAAGGTGTTTCTGAGATAGAAGCAATTCAAGCATGGATGGAGGGAGCGCTTGCACAATTACCTGAACTGAATTGAAAAGATAAATCATACTTCAAACTAGGGGTAAAGAAAAAGATGAACCTTTGGGAAAGAATGGATTTAATTGCATTAACAAATAAACGCTTTCTAAGAGACTTTAATGATTTCATTTTTGATTACAGTGGCGGATGGATGATTAAGCTTTTGTATCTGATTAAAGTGAATGTTGCCCTTTGGTTTGGATGGGAGTCGGAGCCAGAATACAACGATTGGCATTGGGGGCTAGCGTATTGTGACAGCGAAGTAAGCTCATCTTGGGATACTCCTATTGGAGCTTGTGACTGGTTAGAAATCTGTACTCCCGTCAGTTTTCTCAAATGGCAATATGGTATCGGTGAAAACTCGAATTACTAATCGATAACAGGCTAACTAACAAAAGATTAAAAATGTCCGATTTCCCACAATTAATTCAGTTTCAAAATCATTAAACCACTGACAAAAAAACACCCAAGCTTGGGGCAAACAGGTACAGTAATCCAGTATTCAGGACATGGCATGGTTTGCGTTCATTTCCCAGATATGCCACCTGACCAAGGAATTTTTTTCAATCCACATCATTTACAAATTATGGAGTCATAGCCAAGATTATGCCGAGAAAATCCACTTATCCCACCTCTACTGACCAATCCTCACTGTGCCTACAATATCTCGGTCGTTGTGGGGGTAGCGCTCAGGGCGGCCGCATCATGTCAACAAGACTACTATATTCTCAATAGACTCAAAAATAATCTCATTAACCCTTACTTGTTGATAAAGATTTTAGCGATCGCTTTGAGCCTTGGAAAATAAATCAAGCCAGAAATACTGATTTTTCGTTTGGTCTTAATCTTGGTCTTGATCAAGAGTACTTTAGATGCGTTTGCCCTGGGGTAGCGCTCGATTGTGTCATATTAACTTCAGTTTGTCAGTTATTCAAACCTTAGTCAATCAAAGGAAGGTAAAGATTAGCAATACAGGTGCTGGTTTTTATGTTCAATTGGAGGATTTCAAATGACTAATCACAAACAAGTTGTTTACCAATCAGGGTTAGACCGCAAGAGTAAAATGGTTTCTCGCCGCCGTACTAGGAGAAGATTCAACCCCAGGATTTTCATTGACCGCACGATAGAAACAACTGCAATTGTCTCTCTGCTCTTAACTGGGTTTTCAGGAGTAGGGGCAATGGCTTGCTGGGGAATGGAGATTATTGAAACGAATGCTGACCCCAACATAATCATCTCTGGCTGGGAGTACCAGAAAAACAAAAGCCTTGGAGCAATGCTGGTAAGTTTTTCTGCCTTCTTGGGGAGTTCTCTAGTCGGAGCTAGTTTCAGTATTCACCGGGATAAATTTTAGGGAGAGAAACAACGATGGACATCAAATTAACTACATCAGAGATTCGGACTATTTTACAAGGATGTCAATATACGTTGCGGCTTGTGGGGAGTAGTCGAGATTATCGTAAAATTCAATCGTCAGAACACTTTTCTACCTCAAATGATGTTGTGCTAAACGATGCTTTCAGTATTTTGGGAGAAATAGTTGACGCAATTGATGAGGTGGAGCAATTTTCTCAACAAGGAGAATCCAGTCATGGAGCAAGAAATTAAAAATGCACTTGGTTTAGGCGTTCCTGAACTTGCTATAGAGTCGAAACTAAAACTTGAACCAGAACTCAAATCAACAGTAACGATTTACGACTTCAGCGCTTTATTATCCAAACACGAACCGCCGAAAAAACCAACGATAAAAAATGAGCTTTCCTCCCCACGGCTACTTGATAATAAATGCCCTGATTGGTCAGCTCATCAAGAAAATCATGTTGTAAATAGGAGCAATAATATGTCGTTCACTTTGGATAATCGCTCTCAAAACAAAGAATCGTCCCTGACGCAGGCATTACGGCAGATACAGGAGTTAAACTGCAAGATTCAGGAATTAGAGCAGTACTATCAAGACTATGTGCGTTCGCAACAGAATTTGATTAGTGCCATCGCCGAAATCTGTGTTTCTCCCATCCAGGAAGTACAGGCGCTTCGTATTCTGATTTATCGGGGAGAAGCAGCTTGCCTAATGTACTTGCGTTCAGTGTTGGTCAAACAAAGTCAGGCTTCAAAAATGACCACAGAACAAATGAAAAAACCCACTTCAAATAAAACAACCAAAAACCGGGATTTTCTGCAAAATTCAAAAAAATGAATTTTATTTCTCATAGAGGCGCAGAATCAGTCAGGGCAAGGGATTAAGCAGACCATGAGACAGCTATTTTGACGGCATTACTACAGTGGGGAGGCTCATATAAATCATTCGCATATCTCAAAACCTTGATGCTACGGTGTTTGAGATCGAGCCTCACTCATGGTCTGCTTGCTTTTTATCGAAGGTACAAAAATTGTACCTTCGGTATCGCTGCATCAAAACGCATCGAATGAAAGATTTTATAAGTAATTGCATTATGTCAAACAAACACTTATTGAAGGTGAAACGGATTCATCCTAAAGAATTTAAATTGAAGCACGGATTATCGGTGTCCGAGATTCATGAACTAAGCGACTATCCACCAGAAACTCTTAAGCACTGGTTAGCTGACGAGCATAGTAATCGTTACCAACAACCAAAAGAATCTGTCTTAAATCATTTTGGTTTACTAGATTTATATTTAAGTCCTTAAAGAATTCAAAAAGGTCATACAGACACTACCCGCTTCGACGCGGGTTTTTTATTATAAAAGAGCAAAGTCAATAGATAGTCAATAGTTGTTTGTCATGGACATCAATATTGATACAGATATTGACAATGGTCTTGATACAGAGATTGATACAGATATTGACACAGATATTGACTATCTTTTTGAGACTATTGACACGGATTTGACTAAGTTCATGAAATCACAATGGAGAGAACAACTTTTTCATCAAAAACCAAGCCAATCGGGAGTCAATTTCTTGCTTTTACCGATGTCAAAAGCCAAAGCAACTAAAATTTTAGGCATTTGCCCCCGTACATTAGAACGGTGGACAGAAGTCGCTCAATTTGTTCCAGAGTATAGATTAATACTCTTGAGAATGAGAGCTTTTGCTCAAGAAAAGAGACTACGTGCGCCATTAATGACAACCTACCAAGTATGGGTAGTAGGAAAGATTGGCGAATTGTTCTCTGACATTGTTCAAGGCATTGATAAAAAACCCCTTGTTGAGGTCATTGTCCAAATGAACAAAAGTGAATATACTCGCTCTGTTTTTGAGCAGGAACTACTGAGATTTACATCACAAGAAAACGGAGAAACAGATTATGTCGGATAGCACAAGCACATTTACTCGCGCAGAGCTGTTTGAACTATTAAGTGCCAGCTACAGTCCACAACAAATTATTGCTGGATTAGAGCAACTTGCTTCCTCAGATCCAACTATTGAGCCGAATGCTGAAGAATTTCCTGTAGAAATTAGCGATCGCTTAGAGAGGCTGTTCAATCTGGCGCAAACAACCCTCGATAAATCAAAACTATTGAGAGGTAGCAGTAATTTGGCAAATATACAAACGGATGCTATAGAAAGTGTGAGTGAACAATTGCGTCTTGAAGGAGTCAGCCGCGAAACGTTTAAGGCATTCTTGGACATTGTGGCGGGTAAAGTAGTAGCTCAAGCCTTTGCCGTTCATCAATTTGAACAAGAGCTATTCAACCAAATCAAGAGTGAGCTTGATGTTGAGAGTTTACAGCAACAAACACAAGCGGGTTTTGAGGAAGTAGCATTTATCTATCAGTTGGCCAATAATCCCGAAATCCGGCAACAAATTACTAAGGACTACGGACTCAAGACTGGAGAAGAAATCAGACAAGAAGTTCAAACGCTCACTACTACTGCAACCCCTGGTTTTGACCCGAAAGCATTTTTGGATGAATTAGGAGTGCCGACATCAGAAAAAAAGTCTACACGACCTGCGACAATTCAGGACTTGAAAAATTTAACACGCTCTTTGTTGAGCAAGCAATTCCAATCTCCAGCTTAAAATGGCGCAAGTTCTTCGAGCAGAATCTTTTCGGATTCTCAGTCATTTTTTTTCTAGTTTGCATTGGGCTGTCTGTTTACGTTCGTGTTGCTAATGCACCACCACCCCAAACAACACAAAGTATCGACGGGCAACAACAATGAAATACCAGAAGCAAGCGATGTTGGGGTTATTGGGCATGGGGTTAATTGCAAGTCCTTGGTTATCACAACTGCCAGCCCAATTCAAAACTTACTCTTACGGCATTACGATTCGAGAGTCTGAAGAACTAGAACGCATTAAAGCCGAGCAAAGGGCAGCGACCGCCGACAAAATTAACTCTCTTGGAGTTACGCCCTCATTCAGTAAGTTACGAATCAGGAACTATTTAGACTCCAAAAAACGTAACCCTAGACCTGACACTACAGGTTATTTAGAAGATGAAACAGTTTTTGTGTATGACTCAACTGGTTTTTGTATTGGGCGAATTGAACAGAGGCAATGGAAATGGAAATATCGATTCAAAAACGCTTGTAAGAATTCGCCACTGTACCAAGATTCCCGTAATTGATTTATGAAATATCTCACTCCAAACAAATCTAATTCCCAACCAAAACCAGAATCATCACCACACAAAGAGCCGAAAAAAGGAGGGAGTGACTACTTAGAATTATTAGCTCGGTGGATTGTGGCATTAATCTCACTGCCAGTCATCTTTATTTCACATATCATTGCCCAATTCGTTACCCCAGGCACACCCGGATACAAGCTGGTTGGTGCAATTGGTTTCTGGATTGGTACGCTCCTTTCTACTGATAGCATTTGGCAAGTTTTATTCCAGGGAAAACCCCTCCTACCGTGGTTTGAGCAAGAATGGATCGGTTGGATGGGTTGGTTACAATTACCGTTCAATGTGTTGTTCTGGATTAGTTTTGGCATCTCTGCATTAGTCCAAGTGATGGAAGCTCGGACACTGCGTGGTAAAGAACCACAACAGGCCAAGAACGAGTTTGAGGAATCCAAACAATACACACTCGGCAGTAAACCGAATGGGAATATCGACCTGACAGTGGCATTGTGGGGCGATTACAAGAGGGCTGGCATGAAAGAACGTCATACAGGTGGAGCGATCGCACTATTCTTCTGGGTTTTGGATCTGACTACTACCTTCGTTGGTCGTAATCCCTTCCGCTACACTAACCCAGGTTTAATCCTGGCTTGTTTTGCTTACAACGTAGCCTCAATGATGGCAGGCGAGATTGGTTACAACATTTGGAAATTAACTAAGTAAGAGAAAAGAATATGCAGCAACAAATACCAATGCTAGGAACCAAAGAAACGGCACTTTTACGTGACGATTATCCCAGCATTGAGTATTTGGAAGCTGGGAATACTGCTTCTTGGTTACAGGAACGTCAAGATCAGTTATTAGTCCGCGCTAAAGATGAGCGTAATGGCATGAATCTTGCTAAGTTCATTACTTTAACGACGGCGGCGACTGGTGCTGTTTGTTATGCTACCTCTCCTCTTGCTCCTATTGGTGCAGTCGTAGCTGGTGTTGGTTATTTATGGTCAATTGTTCAGGACTTAAACGATACTCATCAATTTGCACCGATTCCCTTTATCCGTGGCGACTTCTTTACTTTCCTTTCGGCAATGGGTGATAGCGTCGCTAGAGTTGAATATTTTGCTAACCAAAATGAAATTGCTGACTTGATGCTGCATCTGGAGCCAATGTCTAAGTATGAGTTTGTCATGCTCAAGCAATCATCTCATGTGGTGTGTGAATACTTGAGCGCCGTTGAGCCAGGAAAAAGATTTTACGCTTACCGTTGGTTACTTGATTGGTTTATTCAGCTACGTGGGCAGTTTCCCACTCGTGAGCAATTGTCTGGGCATTTAGCGCAAGTGACAATTGACCCGCGAGTTAACTACCAACAAGTAACAGTTATTCAAGAGGCCATACAACCGCAAAATCTTGGTATCCCACAAGCTCGATTTGCTCAATTACCAAATCATGCTGTGGGAGCAAGGTTTGAAGAGGAAACGGGGCACAATGCTAAGAGCTTCGGGGAAATTTCTCCTATGCAAGGTGCTTCTTCCCTTCCAGTCAATACCGAAATCTCCACCTACACCACTAAACCCCAAGTGCAGTATGACCTAATCGCTCACATCGCCAAAAAAGTTACCAATATGCTATGGGTTGGTGTCCCTGGTTCTGGCAAGGGCATCACCATTAGCAATGCAATCGATGCTATTAAACGACTGCATCCTGACATACACATCTTTTATATTGACCCCAAAGGTGACGAGAAAGAAATCGGTTATTTCTTTGGTCGTGTTGATACTTTTAAACGGGCTAAAATCCTAGAAATGTCACCGATCGAAGCTGTCAAATGGGTCAAAGAATGCTTTAGCGAATTTCAAAGTATCTCTAGCTCCAAGCTGATTATTTTAGATGAAGGTACGGCTGTTTGTTCCAAATTTAAAAATACCAAGGGTGAAATTGGCTGGCTCAAAGACAAAATCATCTCTTACTGTTCTTGCGGTGATAGTTCCGGTTGGCATTTCTGGATTGTCGTACAAAACCCTCACACTGATGACTTGGGTATTTCTGGCGGACTGCGATCCCAGTTAACATCTGTGGCGTTGGTTCATCCTGATAACGTCCCAGCTTACAACGCCATGATTGCCACTCAACTCATCCCCAGCGATCGCAAGATTACTTCCACTCAAGTCATGGAGATTGCCGCACAATCACCAGTCGGTCGAGCAGTGTATTACGGCGGCATCAATGAATGGATACCAATGCCTCTGTTAAAGAATTTCTCTGGTTATAACCGGGATACCAAAAACTTTATTGACTCTGCACCAAGTAATAAGCAAACCTCTCAAGCTGAAACTAAGGAGTCTTGCACACCAACAACCCAAGCTCAACAGATGTTGGCATTTTTAGAGAAGACGAAAGCCAATTCCATTGATGAGTTTATCCAAAGCGAGTTGAAACTAGACGGAGTTCCACCAGAGCTAATCCGTTTGGGAATTGAAAGATTGCTTCAGAATTCACATCTTAAGTACAAATTCGACGGTTGGAATAGTAATCAAAATTAAAATTTGGAGAAAAATATGCAATCAGTTCTTAACTTTTCATCATCACTACGGCATACCTTGCTTGTCGGTACGCCCTACTCTGGTAAAGATGTTTTAACCAGTCATGCTATTCGTTCCAGAATGTAATGGTGAAGACAAGTAATTGAAAGCGATCGTTGACGTTTCGTTTCAGTGGGGGTCTTGAACCGCAAGTTCGCTTTGGTCAATAACACGCGCACCAGCTTTAGCAAGTGATTTGGCAATTTCTAGCCCTATTCCCCCTCCGGCTCCAATTACTAAAGCAATTTTTCCAGTTAATGAGAACTCTGATAACGTTACAACATTTACTTTCCACAATTATATTGAGCCGAGATGCCAATAGCTTGACAACAGAGTTTTAATAATAAAAATGCCCTCACCAGAGGGCAAGGGGCTATGCCAGGCGCTTAGGAAAAAAGAACGCTCACGATAAAATTGAAATTTTGGATTTATAACGGCTTTTATACTACATTTAGTGTATCGGAATATCGAAGTTTATAACTGGATAAATAACAAAACCTTGCTATTGGATGAGGTTTCGATTTCTTTTACAGCGTCAGCGTGGCGAAAAGGTCATTGCGCCTCATTGAGATTGAACCGGATAGTCACCAAATATGAGACACTAAGCATGAATACAATTTCATATGAACGCTCATTTATGAAAAAAGTGCTAATAAATTTTAATTGTTAACTGTCTAATGTTGCTATTTATGCTGAAAATAAGGAAAACTTATCGTTTTCAGGGCAATGCAAAATAGTACAAATTTAAGCATCGATTGTGTAGACAAGCTTAAGGTACTGGGAGATGAAACCCGTTTGGCAGTTTTACAACTTTTGATTGACAGTCCTAAGCGAGTCGGAGAGATGAATGCGATTTTGCATTTGGAGCAAAGTCTGCTCTCTCATCATTTACAGGTTTTGCGTCGAGCCAAATTGGTTGTGCGGGAGCGAGATGGCAAAGCATTTCTCTATCGTCTTGCTCCTCAAGTCGAAGTAGCTACAGGCAAGGCTTTAAACCTCGGCTGTTGTGTTCTCTCGTTCAATCAAAACCTGGAATATCTATAGAAATAAAGGAGAAGATGAAACATTCACAAATTTCGGCGATCGCAATAGGATTAGTGACAAGCATTTGGTTACAAGGTTGTTCTCAACCTCCGCAAGCGGTTACAAATGATGGAAATAGGCTACAAGGAAAATTGGTACTTACTGGTTCAAGTACAGTTGCACCATTAGCAGCAGAAATTGGCAAAAAGTTTGAATCGCAACATTCCGGTGTGCGAGTTGATGTGCAATCAGGGGGTTCTTCTCGCGGTATTGCAGATGCTCGTCAAGGTGTAGCCAATATTGGTATGGTTTCCCGTGCCTTAAAGCCCGAAGAAAAAGATTTAAAAGCGTTTTCCATCGCTCGTGATGGAGTAACGGTGATTCTCCATCAGGAAAATCCCGTGCCATCCCTAACTGACAAGCAAATTGTAGATATTTACACAGGCAAGGTGAATAACTGGAAACAGCTAGGGGGTAAGGATGGGGCAATTACAGTTGTTAATAAAGCAGAAGGACGTTCTACCCTGGAATTGTTTACCCACTACTTCAAGCTAAAAAATACTGACATCAAAGCACAAGTAGTGATTGGTGATAATGAGCAAGGAATTAAGACTGTAGCCGGAAACCCAAATGCTATTGGCTATGTTTCCATTGGCTCGGCAGAAAATAGCGCCGCCAATAAAGTACCAATCAAATTGCTACCTGTAAACGGTATAGCAGCAACAACAGCTAATGTACAAAACGGAAGTTTTCCTATTTCTCGACCGCTTAACTTGGTCAGCAAAACCGAACCCCAAGGACTGGCGAAAGAATTTATTAACTTTGCACAATCGCAGCAGGTAAGTGACATTGTTAAAAAGCAGAACTTTGTCTCCATCGCCCAATGATATTTGGTTAATTTGGATACTACGAGGACTGGCAACAATCGCAGGAGCAATCGCACTTTTAATTGTTGTTTTTCTACTTTGGGAATCCTTACCAATCTTCAGCCGTATACCACTATCCCGCTTCTTTACCGACTCCTCTTGGAACCCCACAGCAGGTTTATATAATCTTTCACCCATGTTACTGGGCACTTTCTTGGCAATGGCTGGTGCAGTGCTAATTGCTACTCCTATAGGCATTTTATCTGCTGTCTTTTGCCAATTCTATGCCCCGTCAATGGTAGCTCAACTCTATCGCCGCCTCATTGAATTATTAGCGGGGATTCCTTCTGTAGTGTATGGCTTTTGGGGATTAGTCGTGCTAGTGCCTCTGATTGGTAAAATTCATCCACCAGGGCCAAGCCTCTTAGCAGGAATAGCAATTTTGGCGGTGATGATTCTGCCAACAGTCGCCCTTGTAGCCGATGCTAGCCTAGAGAAAGTTCCCACCTCTTACATTCAAGGTGCTGCTGCACTAGGGTTATCACGTTGGACAACAATCTGCACAGTAGTTTTTGCATCAGCCAAATCAGGGTTATTTACAGGCTTAATTTTAGGGACAGGTCGTGCTATTGGTGAAACAATGGCAATTTTGATGGTGTGCGGCAACGTGGTACAAACCCCAAAAAGCTTATTTGATCCCATCCGCACACTCACGGCCAACATTGCTTTAGAAATGGCGTATGCCACAGAAGATCACCGTAGTGCGCTCTTTGTCAGTGGTTTGATATTGATGGGAATGATTGTGGTCTTAGTGGCGATCGCTGAAGTTATCAGTCAAGGCAAATGGCAGAGATAAAACAAAGCAAAGACAATCGTATCACTCTTAGAGAGTGGCTAGCAACAAGCTTAGTTTGGGCAACAGCCGCCTTCGTTACCGCCATTTTTTTATGGATAGTCAGCGATATCCTCTGGCACGGTATGGGATATTTATCTTGGGAATTTCTGATTAGTGAACCAGAAAATGCGGGTAGAGAAGGAGGCATCGCCAGTATTCTCGTTTCCACCGTTTTAGTTATTGGTGTATGTATGACGGTTTGCCTGCCCGTTGGTGTTGGTACAGCAGTTTTACTAGCAGAATTTACGAGTCGTGATAGTTGGTTCGCTAGATTAGTGCGTCGCAGTCTAGATGTACTTGCTGGTGTACCTTCGATTGTCTTCGGGTTGTTTGGTAACGTCTTGTTTTGCAAAGTTTTAGGATTGGGGTTTTCCATTCTTTCAGGCGGACTCACACTGGCGTGTATGGTGCTACCAATCTTGATTCGCTCTACAGAGGAAGGATTTTTAGCGGTTCCTAATGAGTACAGATTAGGAGCCGCCGCTCTTGGCTTTTCGCGCACAACCACAATATTTCAGATATTATTACCTGCTGCTGTTCCTGGTTTAGTTGTGGGATTTGTGCTTGGTGTTGGTCGGGCTATTGCGGAAACTGCGGCTTTAATTTTTACTAGCGGTTACGTAGACCGAATGCCACAATCACTCCTCGATTCTGGGCGTACCCTTTCGGTTCATATTTTTGATCTCTCAATGAACATTTCAGGAGGAGATAAGAGTGCTTATGCTAGTGCATCGGTTTTGCTATTACTACTGCTTTTTATTAATGGCACAGCAGCGTGGATTGCAAAACGTTGGTTACACAGCAGAGTTATTTCTGGATAAGGACTGGTGGATATAGAGGAGGATATTTTGGTAGTTGCTAAACCGTTGATTCAAATTGAGAACTTAACTCTGCAATACGCACAAAAAACTGCCCTTGCTAATGTCAACTTGGCTGTCAATGCCGGAGAAATTTTGGCTTTGGTTGGGCCTTCTGGTTGTGGAAAAACTAGCTTGCTCAGTTGTCTCAACCGCCTCAGCGATATGATTCCCAAGTGTCGAGTTCAGGGAAGAATCCGCATTGGTAGTCTAGAAGTGGTAAATTCCAAAATCAATGTCATCGCCTTGCGGCGTCAAGTCGGCATGATTTTTCAAAAACCTAATCCCTTCCCTTTCTCAATATGGCAGAATCTGGAATTACCTTTGCGAGAGCATGGCATCCGCGATCGCCACCAAATTGATACAATTATCGAAACCAGCCTCCAAGATGTAGGGCTATGGGATGAAGTAAAAGACCTATTGCAATCTTCAGCTTTAGCTCTTTCTGGTGGGCAGCAGCAACGTTTGTGTATAGCTAGAGCCTTGGCTTTGCAGCCAGAAGTCTTACTACTGGATGAACCTTGTAGCGCCCTCGACCCTATTTCCAGCAACGTTGTTGAAGATTTAATTATCAGTTTGCGCCAGCGCTATACTGTGTTAATTGTTACTCATAATCTGGCTCAAGCCAAGAGAATTGCAGATCAAGTCGCTTTATTTTGGGTACAAGACGGTATTGGACAACTAATTGAATCAGGTACTGTAGAGCAGTTTTTTGATTATCCTCAACATCCTTTAACAGTTGCTTATGTAACTGGTGCCAGGGGTTAAATCCACAAGCTAATTTTTTCATTCCTTGGGGCAGGTTTGCTAATTTGCTTCCACATAGGACTATCTAACGCTTCATCTAGTTCGCGTGCCAGTACCACAAAACCTGCATAACTAGCGTAAGCGAGTATGTCACAGCAAATAAAACTATTCCATCAGAAGCATTGACAAGAAGATTAGCCACAAACTAAGGTTTGATTAACAAAAGGTTATAAAATCCTATTTTTCACTTATATAAGTTAATTTTTCCAAGCTAACGTTTTAGGAGCGTTATTTATTGCACACCCAGAACCTATTCAAGTAGGAGACAGAGTGTTAATTCTACGTCACTTCTATGTAGCGGGAAAAGTTGGAGTAGTTTGTGGTCGAGAGTCTCACCCAGATGATCAACCAGGCAACCGCTGGCTCATTCAAGTAGATTCAGATAGGGAGAATATTGTTGTGTCGTTAACTGTGAATGAGTTTGAGGTGATTAGCCCAGAATTAGAGTAATTGAGCGGGTTATGCGGGAGGCTCCTGAGCAATTAACAATTGTTTTTTACTGCGCTTCAATTGTTTCCAAAGTGCCTTAATCTGTTTATAAGCCGAGTCTGGGTCAAGCTTACCATTGGTTTCTAAACAGGCAATGTAGCCAACCTTTTGTGCAAATTCTTGCAGGTTGGCATTAAATACTAAATTCTCTGGCTTAACCTCACCGTAATAGCGGCTCTGAGGGTAAAGAAATTTGTTTTTTTCGTCAAGATTAGGCTCGTTCATTACTTCACCCTCAATAAATGACTTTTTACCAACGATAATTACAACAGAGATCGCTTCGATGAAGATTTGTGCGATTGTTCTATAACGAACGAGTCAAAAATGAAAATACACTAATTATTATATAATAACTACCTGTTTATTAACTGCGATAATAATAAGACTTTTCAATCATTCACATAAAATGCAGATCATATCTGCATTTGGGTCTGACTGAACAATTCGCTATTTCTTAGTGACGCTCGTTCGCACAGCGTGCTGTAATTAAAATCAATCAGCCAGTATTTAGAAAATATTTCATTTTCAATTACCTGTCTGATTTGATAAGTTTTATTTAAAATAATCGCAAAAGAGTTGTCAAAAATATGCAAAACGCTAATCTACAAAAAGCGACATTCGGAGCAGGCTGTTTCTGGGGAGTTGAAGCAGCATTTCGTCAAGTAAAGGGAGTAATTTCTACAGCAGTTGGTTACAGTGGCGGACACTTTGAGAATCCAACCTATGAAGATGTCTGTAGAGGCAAAACTGGACACGCTGAGGCAGTGGAAGTGGAATATAGGCACGGATGTGTTACTAACTGAAGCACTTTTAAATTTATCTAATTCGTTGCCATAAAACACTGGTAAATAACACTGCAAATACTGAATGTACAATGATTATAAGTGTATTAATCATGCTGCCAAGAAAACTGTAAATTTGGGCGATCGCTACCAGACTATGAAAAATAGACAAAGCGATTAATCCCGGTTTTAGTTCTTTTTTATCAGTCAAATCCAGCATTAAAAAACTCAAAGTCCCTAAAGACAAAGCACCGCATCCAATTACCCGCAGTAAAGAAATAGACAGTTGGCTATCCAGGGTAAGCAAAGTTGGAAACAAGAGAAATACGCAACCAATTCCTATTTCAAAAACAGTATTGGCTATTAATAGGATTCGCATTTAGAAAAACGCACTTCAGACTCACACACACTTTAACATAACTTTATACGTAAGACTTACATACAGGCGATGCGCCTACTGTCATTGTCTAGTTTCTACATCACTGAGATTATCACCAATAAACCAAGAATTTGGTAAATCTATATTTTTAATCTATCTAATTTGCTCTTTATAAAGTAAAATCGCATCAACTCAACCCAAGACATCTTTACTACTTTTAGAATTGAGATTGTCGGTATCTTAACTTTAATAACTTGTGGCATAATGAGCAATATTCCCACGGGAGAAAAATCATTGTTGAGGTAAATTAAATGCCTGTTACCTACGAACTTAGAGATTATCAACATCAGTGGATAAAAGATATTTGGAATTCTTGGGATCAAGGTAATAGGCGAGTGCTTGCACAACTCCCGACAGCCGCCGGAAAAACGGTATGCTTTGCACATATTTCTCATAAATTCTTTGAACAAGGAAAGCAAGTTTTAGTCATTGCCCATCGGATTGAGTTGATATCTCAAGCTGCCGAAAAGCTCTCAGAAATTATCGGTGAACCAGTTGGGATTATCAAAGCAGGTGTTCTGGCTAATCCTGAACGGAGAATCCAAGTTGCTAGCGTTCAAACGTTGAGCAGACGAGAGGTATTGGATTTGCCAATGAACATTGGACTTTTGATATTAGATGAAGCGCATCATGCAACTGCTTCATCTTATCGACGACTAATTGAACATTATGAAAACGCCCAGATATTAGGTGTAACTGCCACTCCTCAGAGAATTGACGGTCAAGGTTTTGTTGATTTATTTGATGATTTGGTTATTGGCATTGACACGGCTTACTTAATTCAGTCTGGGTATTTAAGTAACTTTCGATTATTTGCAACAAATCAAACTATTTCTACTCTTGGAGTTGCAAAATCTCGTGGGGATTTTAGAGCCAAAGAGCTAGCGGTTGCCGTCACTAGCCAGATTGGGGTTAGTGAAATCCTTGAGAATTACTTTAAATATGCACGAAATCTTCGTACAGTTATTTTCGCCTGTAGCTTAGAACATTCTCGTGCCCTGGCTGCGGAATTTTCTCGTAATTATATTAGTGCCGAACATTTGGATGGGAAAACTCCCTCACAAGAGAGATTAGAAATATTGCAGCGTTTTCGCAATGGGACTACCCAAGTAATTACTAATTACGAAATCTTAACCGAGGGCTTTGATTGCCCTAATATTGAGTGCGTCTACTGTGTCCGTCCGACTGAAAGCTCTACTATGTGGCTGCAAATGCTGGGGCGGGTTCTAAGAACTTACACTTTAAAACCAACCGCGGTAATTATTGATATTACCGATAATTGGAAAAAACATGGGCTTCCTGATGAAGCCCGCAAATGGAGTTTATTGCCTAAAACTATATCAGAAACACAAAACAAAGGCTTAATCCAATGTGAGCATTGCACCCATATTTTTAAACCGCTAACTGATGAATTAGCTAAAATTGAAGCCGAAGTTGACAACGATGGAGTGGTGATTCAACATCACCAAGCTATTTGTCCAAGCTGCGGTGAAACGATTGATTTTACAACTATTGAGAGTCCTGCAAAGCCAAATTTTAGCAGAATCCGACTTAGACAGGGTTTTAGCCTTTCACTTACAGAAATTGACCTTTCTGTTTCTACTTACAGATTAGACTTAGTTACTGATACGATCCGAAGGCAAGGTTTACGGGGTGCGAGTCCCACTAAAATTTATAGCGCCATTTTCATCGCTTTTATTGAAAATATTACTAGATTTACTCTTGGAGATTGGCGCGAAATCGTTAAAATGGTTGAGCCATCCCAATCAGCAATTACCAAAAAAGCATGGGAACTGTACAAGGAAGCTTTTGAACGACATAAGAACCGCATCTTGGCTATGTCTTTTGTTGAACAGAAAAAGCTAAAACAACAAGGCAGTAGCAATGTGGCGACTAATGTAACAACAATAGAAGCTCTTGGGCAGTTGGAGAATAGTATATTCTGGGAACCAAAACCACAAGAAAAGTCATCTAAGTTCAAAAAGAATTTAGGCGATAATTATTTTAGACTGAAGTACAAATCACAATGGCTTGAATCCTTAACTTACTGTTCAATGCTAACAGGTGATTTTTTAAACATAAATGCTGGACTATTCCATGTAGAAACGAAAGATGTATATGTAAATATCTGTATTGAGGTTAGAGAACTTCCTGGGCTGAAATCCAAACTAACAGAGATTTGTGATGCCGCAGAGATTGAATATGCCTTTACTAAAGGATTTGGCAAGCAAGCCAAGGTCATGTTTCGGTTAAGTTGATTCCCAATGTTAGGTCATAACTAAGCTTAACTTGTTGAAAATTAATTAGCTGGCATTACCTAACCTATTTTGAAAGTTCCTGACTTAACTGGAAAAGTGTAGTAGGGTATGGGGGCTAAAAGTCTTTCCCCTATACCTCCTACCCTGTTCGGTAAAAACTATTTAGGGACAGTAGTCGCGTTGAGTTCACCCCTTTTCCCTTTTGCTTTCTTGTTTGCACCTTGTGTCACCTTCGGTTCTTCTGACTTACTGGAGTTGACCATTTTCACCAAGTGCTGATTTAGATAACTTTGTGCAGAGATATACAAACTTTCCCAAATCTCTTGGTTGCGGCTAATTTTTGTGCCGACTGTATTCCCTGCTGTCTTCTCTGACACCAAGTATTTGCGGAAATAGTTCGTCCACACGTGTTGCAAAAAGTCTTCGGCGAATTCGTTAAACGGCAGAATCCATTTATAGTCTTTATCCAGAAATACCCGATATGATGCAATTATCGGTAGTGCCAAGTCGGTTGGCGCACCAAACCCGAATGAATACTTGCTGTCCGGCAATAACGTAGTCTTACGTATATCAATTGATGCTAAATCGTTAACACCCTTCCTTCTGGGGTTGCTGATATGGTCTTGAATAATTTCATAGAGTCTTTGCTCTATCCACAGAGCTTGAGAGAGCAGAGGCAGTAAAGCGGTTAATCTCTCCCTTTCTGCATCTGTGATGTTACTTGAAAGACTCATCCCTACTGGATGTTTGGTTCGTTTATTGCCGTCGGGATTGTATTTATTTCTGTCGAGGCAGTAAAGCAGCTTGAGCAAATGGGTGACATTGCATTGAGCGTTTCTGGGAGCGCCGCTTTGATTTTGGTAATAGGCGATGCGGAATTTCCTATCTTCTGCTCTTTCTAACTGGACTAAATACTGCTTGATGAATTTGTAATCACCTCTAGCATTAACTTTGGAGCGAGAATCTACTGGCGTTGTAGTATTACTTGCCAGGGCTATGTCTTTGGCTAATTCTTCAGTCAGTCCAATGTGAATCGTAACTTTTACCCTAGCTTCGGTTAGGTTATATTTGTAATTTTTTGCTTGCTCAAAAGCTAAAACTGTATGCCCACCGTTGATAATCCCATCGCTACCGCCCTCGTTAGCTTCTAAAATTTCCAGTTCTAGCTCGGTTTTGTTTCTGTTGGGCTTAACTTTATTGGCTGACAGAACGATTCCACTGTGGCGAGAGAAGAATTTTTCGGGTTCCGTTGTCAGTGAGTCGAAGATTTGTCTGTAGGTCGCGCTTTTGCGGTTTGCTTCTCGAATATTCGGTTCTAGGGGCAGGTCTGTTGGGAAGCTGTCTACATGGGCTGTGGCGATAATGCAATTGGGGTTGGCTTGAAAATAGTTATCTATCTTAATATTCCAAGTCTTGGGCATAGTTTATTTCTTGGGAACTAGAATTTCTATGTTAACCAAAACCCTGACCCTAATATCGCATTTCCTAAAATAACGAGTACCGTTAGAGATTGACCTACAACATATTTCAGCATCTGCTCCCGTCAAATTATTTGTGGAGACTTTCCACGAGGTTTGGGTGGTTGGGCTGGAGTACCAATCGCCGCAAAAACTCCTCCCAACGCTAAAGATAGCTGTGATACTAAGTTAGTTACAAGCGCAACGAAATATATCACATCAAAAGTGTGACCAAAATCATCTGCCTCAAAAATCCTTAACCATATTATTTAAGTCCCAACTGTAAGTCAAAAAAGCGTTAGATAGCCGCTTGTTTCAACTACACCCACTTCTAGACTCAGGTGTATTTTTTTTAAGATTCATGGAGCGACAAAATTTTATCGCATCAACCATAACTTATGATGTGGCAGGAAACCTAATAACTGAAAAAACCGACAACAACAGTGATAGAGAGGTAGATACAGTTAATACCCATACTTATAAACTTACGTTTGAAAGCTCTGACTCCGACGGTGATGGCAAGGGTGATGAGATCACCATTTGTACATATGATGAGGGCAGCAAAGAGACATCCTCTAGCTGCTAGTTATCACCGAAACAGAAACATAATTATTTTTGGTCAAAATACAACTTATTTTAGTAAGCAAAATGGTTAATTCAAATACTGTGGTTTTAAATAGCTTGGGTTGGTATTTAAATGCTTTACCGTCAACTTTGTTAGGCACATGGACTAACGATGAAGATGTAGTTAGCGTCAATACCGATGATGATATTGCTATTGAGGTTAACTCCGATGTCACGGTTAATACTTTGGAGGGAGACGACAAAATCTCCGGTACTAGTACTAGCGTTGGTAATAATGACGATGGCAATATAGATGATATTGGAATTGCTAATGCAGGCACTATTAATACTGGCAAGGGTAATGATAGGCTCACTGGTACTGGCAACTTCACAGGAATCTACAATGCCTATAAAAGCACCATTAATACTGGCGCGGATCATGACACAATAATTGCTACTGGCAACTACGTAGGCATCTACAACCAGGGTACTATTAACACTGATGACGGTGATGACACAATCACTGTTACAGGCAATTACGCAGGCGTCTATAACTTGAATCGCATCAATACTGGTAAAGGTAAAGATATCATCACTGGCTCTGGTACCAATAATGGCATCTGGAACGACTATGCCAGCAAAATCGATACCGGTTCTGGCGACGATATCATAACTGGCACTACTGACGGCGAGTCCGGCATCATCAACTTCAAGCTCTTTAAACTCGATGGCACTACTATAGATGGTATAATCGATACGGGTACTGGGAACGACACAATTACTGGCACTGGTGGTTTAAACGGCATCGGCAACGGTGGCACAATTAATACGGGTACTGGGAACGATACAGTTTCTGGCACTGGTCAGAACGGCATCCAAAACAGTGGCACAATCAATACGGGTACTGGGAACGACACAATTACTGGCATTGGTAATAACGGCATCGACAACAGTGGTACTATTCGTACTGAGGCTGGTAACGATATTGTCGATGGTCTAACAGGTGGCTTTGTTGGCAATGGCAGTATTATTGTTGGAGATGGCAATGATATCGTCAAAGGATTTGGGGGTGGATTCTTTGATGGTGGGAATGGCAAAGATCAGCTGCTGTTTGATTTTGGAACCTACACTGTCTCAGGTAGTGCAAATTCTGCTGGCTTCTATACAATCAGCAATGGTATAACAGATATGCTGGTACAGAATTTCGATCTGATTAGTAGTACCAATAATCCGGCAACCATTTTTTCTTTCTCTAGTGTTATTGGTCAGACTTTTACGGTATGAACTGTGCCCAACAGCCCCTCTTCAAATGCAGAAGGCTGCTACAGCATTAATCACTGCCTTTAGGCACTTGCCATGAATTAAATCGCTCAGGCAGTCGCTCATGGGGAAACCTCTTCCGTCGCTGTCGCACAAGGCTATAGTAGTTAAACATTTGTGCCGAGCGCACCTGTTGGGCGAAGGCGACGGTGAGCGATTTTATTTTTTTGTTCTCCCTACACTCAGAGGCTGTTTCTAAAGAAAAGTAAAGCTAATACTTTGGAGGAGTAAGAGAACATTCCTAGAAAGAGACAGCACTTCCGGCAGATATGAGGTACATCCATCCTCAAAGCTGAAAGCTATGCTAGGAGAGGAGCAAGGAGAAAACTGTATTGCATAATAGCGGGAAGTGCTGTAAGGATGATGAAAGGGGTGAGAAACGCTTTATATCCACTTATAACCTCACCTCGTTTCATGATTGCTTTGTGTCACAGTTCAAAGCATTTGCACACCACCACTCACGGGTAAATATGCCCCGGTAATAAATTTTGCTTCGTCAGATGCTAACAGCAAAATGGCTCCGGCAACATCCTCTGGCAGCCCATTTCGCTTTAATGGCACCATTTGAGCAGAAGCGTCTTTATGTTCTTGAGGTAATCGGGCTGTGGCGTCGGTCAGGGTTAATCCAGGCGAAACGACATTAGCACGAATGCCGTGCGGGCCAAGTTCCAGTGCTAGACTTTTGATGAAGGCATCTAATCCAGATTTGGCGGTACTATGAGCGATAAAGCCTTCTCCTGGATGGCGAGATAAGCCACTACTGACGGCAATGATGCAACCTCGCTTGTGTTCTATCATCGAGGGAACAACTGCTTTGCAGGGCAAGAAAGCGCCTTTGAGTTCTCCGACCAATTTTGCTTCGAAGTCTGACCACTGATAATCCACAAAAGGAGCCATTGCAAAATTCGCGTTAGCATTAATTACCAACGTATCAATAACACCAAAGGTATCTACAACCTGCTGCACCATTGCATCTACTTGTTGTGGATCGCGCACATCGGCTTTGACTGCCATTGCCCGACCACCATCGGACGTAATCAATTCAACAACTTCCACAGCGGCGGCTTCACTGCCATAGTAATTTACGCCAACCGCAGCACCATGCTGTCCTAGCAGTTTGGCGGTTGCTGCACCAATGCCGCGACTTGCGCCTGTGATCAAAACAACCCGATCATGCAGCAACTGGCTAGTATTTGAAGTTTGTTGAAGTTGGGTCGCAATCATAATTTTCTCCTTCTATTTTGCTATGGTTTTAATCCCTCCTTTTTCACTTTGAGGAGAGAAAAATATGACAATTATCCTGAAACTCAGACATCATCAAGAATCGAGCGATCGCTGACTGAACATCTACCAAATCCAGAGAAAACAGAGCATCCTGAACAATCAGTTCCGGCAAGATGTTTTAAACACCTGCATCGGCTGCTGAACTTGCTCGAAATCTTCGGGATTGTTTAGGCTTGAACTTCAGGAGGTGCTTGGTCAGGATCAATTAACGGACTTCCAGATTGCTTATCTTCTGCAAGGGTCGGTTCAATCGCTTGGGGCGATAGTTTCCCATTCCTTCCCACCTGTTTAACCTCGTTCGTATCTTTTGGTTCAGTTACCGGAAGTTCGTTATTCCGTCGTGCGGCGCGATCGCTCAAATAAGTTAACCAGGAAGGCGACCAGGCTGAGTGGCTGTCTTTGCCAAATGCCCGCTCTTTGCCAATTCCACCCGGTTCTGGTAAAAGCTGATTTACCAAACTGAATAGATTAGTACTTAGTCCAGGGAACAGAGCATAGAATTTGACCGAGAGCCAAGTTGGCAAAGGCACGATCACTTCCGTAGCGCCCCGGCGTAGTCCAGCGATTGTGGCACGAGCAACCTTTTCTGCGCTGGCAGAAATCAACGGTAGCGAATCACTAATGCTGAACCAAGCAAATTCCTTGCGGTGTTGCCCTTTGATCACGGCATGATCCACAACTCCAGTGCGAATGAAACCAGGACATACAGTTGTAACGGTAATTCCATCTTTTGCCAACTCGGTTCTCATTCCTTGGGACAGCCCAACCAGGGCAAATTTGCTGGCACAATACCCGACCATGTGCGGAGATGCCACTTTTCCTCCGACGGAGGAGATATTTACAATTCGTCCGCTCTTTTGCTGCCGCATCTCTGGCAAAACGCCATAGGTTGCGTAGAGCGGTGCCCAAAAATGCAGTTTCATCAGATCGTCGTAGTCCTGCATGGTCAAGGTTTCTAGTGGACCAATAATATCCGTTCCGGCATTGTTGATGAGAATGTCGATTCTTCCAAAGCGCTCTTTTACCTGTTGTACCATTTGCTCAACCTGAGCTTGATCTGTCACGTTACAGGTCAGCGCGAAAACTTCTTTACCTCGTTGCTCCAGTTCGGTTCGTGCGCGTTCAAGTTCTGCTTCATCCCGCGCACAGATCGCTATCCGTGCGCCTGCATCAATCAACTGGCGTGCCATCACCAGCCCCAATCCGCGTGAACCACCTGTGAGCAGAATCGTTTTACCTTGCAGGTCATAAATCCGTTCGCGCCACCAGCGATCTAGCAGCAGGAAACCGGGTAGTAAGGCGAATGCAAAGGCGATGAGCCTGAGTAGGCTGTCATAGTTAATATGCATTAATTAAAAACTCCTGATGACTCCGATAGATTGGCGATATGAATTCATTGAATTGAAAACGACTCAAGCACCGACAGTGACGCGATCGCTGATTTCCATTTCCAGAACTTCTTCAATGCGTTGAATTGTTGCCCAAGACAGTTGTTTACCCGATGCATTAGCGTTTTCCTGTACTTGTGCTGGTTTGCTTGCACCGATGATGACGCTACTAATTTCAGGATTGCGTAAGCACCAGGTAAGCGCCAATTGGCTCAAGCTCAAACCTTCTTGCTCGGCAATGGGCAATAGCCGCTGCACCTTGAGCAACTGCTGCTGATCTAGTTCCCCATTGTTTAAAAACATATTTTGTTTCGGGTCACTTGCCCGTGAACCTTGGGGTAATGATTGCCCAGGTTTGTATTTACCAGTCAGTAGTCCTTGCGCTAAGGGTGAGTAATTGATTATGCCAATCCCTTCTCGACGGCATAGGGGTAACACTTCTTTTTCGATCGTGCGATCAAGCATATTGTAGCGAGGCTGATCTGATGCGATTGGTGCGAGATTTGTCAACCGGGTCAGGTCGGTCGCATGGGCGAGTTGTCCAGCACTCCATTGAGAAACCCCATAATAAAGGATTTTCCCCTGTTTCACCAGGTAATCAAATGCCATCAGGGTTTCAGCCAGAGGTACGGTCGAGTCATAACGATGTGCCTGGTAGAGATCAATGTAGTCCAGCCCCAATCGTTTCAAACTGGCATCACATTGCTCCAGAATATGTTTGCGTGATAGTCCATGATCGTTGGGTCCATTACCCATTGGGAAATAAACTTTGGTTGCTAAAACATAGGATTCACGCGCGTACTGCCGCAGCACCTTACCCACAATTTTTTCAGCTTCTCCCTCGGCATAAACATTTGCTGTGTCAAAGAAATTAATTCCCAAATCATAGGCTTGCTTAATACATTGACCGGCAGTGTCTTCTGCCGTTGCACCACCATAGGTAAGCCATGACCCTAAACAAATTTCCGAAACCCGAATGCCGTGTTTACCTAACTGCCGATATTCCATAAGTCATTTCTTTTTGGTGAAACCTTCATTAACTCCGCCTGCTGTCAAAACCAATGCTAAAATTCGTACTTCAAACACGATGCGAACAAGCGATAACAATGGCGATCGCATCAAGATTAATTGTTTAGGCCCACTTTAGAAAATGTTGATGCTTAATTTCTCTTTCATCAGGAAGAAACACTAGTTCATAAATAGGTGAACTTCTAATAAAAAATTTTGATGATGTGTTCGAGAATCTTTGAGGCGATACCCTGACGTCGGTGTACCTTGGTGGTACGCAGTGATTTGATTTCACCACTTCTTGAATTTAGCTTACTGTAAAGGTGAGCTATGCCTATAGCAGTAAACGGTAACATTGCCCCTAACAATTGAAGTGCTTGGGCGTAGCTTTTTAAAGTAAATATCGCCGAACTATGAACCTGGAACCAGACATAATTGCCATTTCTCTCTAAGGAATATCTACTCGTGTAAGTGCTGTACTTTTTGTGGCTAAGTAAATGTCTCTTCATATTCAGCCACAAGAGATAGCCCGGATTTCTCACAAGCAGTAAAAAATCAATTTACATGACCGGATGTGAGGCATTTTTTTGATACATCCTCAATCAAAATTTAGGCGCGGAGATAGATTAAGTATAAAGCCGCAGTTATAAAGCTAAAATAGTTACTATTTTTTTACTGGTACTAAAATCAAAATGCTCTGTTTATAAAATGTCCGCATTTCAAAACAAGACTTGAATCAACCCAAGCCTAAAGTATCATTAATTAGAAATAAGTAAAAGGCAATTTAACTTCAAATTAAGCAGTATTAGGGAACATTTTTAAACGTATATGAGCAGCAGCAAAGATATGTTTATATGGACAAGAGCTAGTAATCGCAATTAAAATGCGGCGTGCGCTTATAGTAATTAACGCTCCTAACTTCAATAATTTCGTCCGAATAGTCCCAACAGTAGCATTTTGTAATTCAGTTTTTGCTAAACATTGTTGACGCAATGCATTCATCAAAACATAAGCAAGAGAAGAGAACCATAAACGTAACTGATTTCCTGCAAATGTGTGGGTACTTGTTCTATCACTAAAAAGTTCTAGTTGTTGTTCTTTAAAGCGATTTTCTACTTCCCCTCGTTTACAGTATTTTTGTGTGTATAGTTTGCCAGGAGATACTTTATTAGTGGGAAGTGAAGTAACAACAAAACGAATATTAGTCCTTTTTACTCCATATTCCACTTTAGAAACAACACGACGACTACGGCTCCAAGATTCATGAGTTTTATAATCTAACGATTTATACCAAATTGAGTTACTAATCAAGTCAGAAGCAAATTCATAAAGTTGTTCTTCTGGTTTAAATACGGTTTCTAAAAATGAAACTACTGTTGATAATTTTTGCTCAAATTCAAGCTTCGCTCTACTTTGAATCGTTGTAGTCATCTTCATTAAACGGCTGTTTTGCGCCAATCCAAATACATAATCAACTCCTGGAAGAGACTCACACCAGTTCATTATATTTTCTCTAGCATAGGCACTATCTCCTCGTACCAGAATTTCAACATTCTGCCATTTTTGACGTATTTGTTTAATGACTCTCTGCAATTCTTCTAATGCCCCAAATGCTGGGTCTACATTAAAAGGGCGAAGTTTGGCTGCTAATAAGTGTTTCCCACAAAATATATAAAGTGGAGCATAGCAGTATCCCCCATAATAAGTATTGAAGAAAACTTGCTCCTGATTGCCGTGTACTAAGTCATCAGTTACATCTAAATCCAAAACAATTTGTCTTGGTTCTTTGACGTAAGATTCTAGAAATATTTTGACAAATAGACTTTCAATTTCTGATGGAGAATGCCCGATTTTATGATAACGACTGTCTGCTCCTTGTTCTATATCTTCAGGACAATGTTCCAATCGGTTTAATGTACTTTTTCCTGCTAAAATAACTGATTCATTTTCTCTACCGATTCTTTTTTGCAATGCTAGCGCAAACATTAGATCATGACGTAATTCTTCATGGTCATTTAAGTCTTCGTATCCCATGACCAACCCGTAGATTCGTTGTTTAATTAAGTTTTCTATTGAATGGTCAATTCGATAAGGCTTTCGGTAATCTTGGAAACATAGTGCAAACTGTGATGTGATTTGCAGTTTTCTATCTATTTCAGCAATTAGGCTTAAACCTGCATCAGATGTTACTTGTCCACCCTGAAAATTAACTACGATTGGAGGTGACTTTGGCTGTTCAAATCTGAACTGTTTTTGTATACGATCTGTCAAAGCTGGGGTCATGCTCTACAACTGCTGAAATGCTTTCTACATATACATTTTCGCAGTTTTTGATCCTCTTTTTCTATCTCTTTGTGAGAAATCCGGGATAGGACATTTGTACAGTACACAAGTACTATAAAAAGTACTGAAAATGAATCTAACCCAACACTCAGAAACAAGGAAGTGAAGATACATGGCAATTGAAGAACTGCAAAAAAACGATATGATGGCGCATCTGCAAGAGTCTCTTGATGCAGGCAATGATATTGGCCATTACGGCAGGCTAGTATTTGCAATGGTGGCACGTCATTTCTTAAGTGAGCATGAGTTAATTGAGTATCTTCAAAAAGATAAAGACTTCACTGAGCAAGAAGCACGTTCCCTCTTTCTACAAGTACAAGGTAAAGATTATAACCCGCCTCGACGGGAGCGTATTCTTCAATGGCAGTCCCAACAAGAATTTCCTATCTGTCCGAATCCTGATGATCCAGATGCTTGTAACGTCTACAAAGACTTACAGTTTCCAGAGCAGGTATATGAACATATCTCCGAATATCATGAACATAAAGCAGATAGCTAAAAACTGATGACCAACCAAAAAGTTGTTTTAGTTACTGGTGCATCATCTGGGTTTGGGCAGTTAATTGCTCAAAAACTGGCTACTGTAGGCTACTGTGTTTTTGGTACGAGTCGCAAAGAACATCCAGCCTCACAGGGCGTAGAAATGTTGACGCTGGATGTTACATCTGATTCTTCAGGGAGATCCAATAAATAAATCAGCCCAGCCGTCGCTTTCGCCTTGAGGGCGAAAGCGCCTAGATATCTCGGTTTTGCCAAAAATATTATTGATACGGCTGGGCTGATTTATTCTTGGCAAGTGCCTCAATAGAATCGTGTATTAATCACTTACTTACACGGACTAACCACATAGATATACTTGTGAATAATGCTGGGCAAATTCATGCCAGCATGATTGAGGAAACTTCTTTAGAACAAGCTAAGGAGATTTTTGAGACGAACTTTTGGGGTGTTGTACGTCTTACTAATGCTGTTTTGCCCTTTATGAGACAGCAACGTAGCGGGCATATTATCAATATGAGTTCAGTGGCAGGGCTGATCGGCGCACCTGGTCAAGGTTTTTACTCTGCAAGTAAGTTTGCACTTGAAGGTTATAGTGAAGCATTAAGTGTGGAACTAGACCCATTCAATATTAAAGTATCTTTAGTTGAGCCTGGCTACTTTAAGACCAATTTTAACCAAGCCATGTTACAGCCTACCGTAACTTATAGTGATTATGACGCTGTACGTGATGTAATTTTCTCATCTGTCCAGGGCGCAATTGCACAAGGTGACAATCCTGACAAGGTTGCAAAAGCAATTGCTCGTATTGCTTCAAGCTCATCACCACGATTACGCTACCGTGTTGGCAATGAGGCACAATGGTTGCCTCGCTTGAGAGCGATACTACCTGATAAGCTGTTTCGCTTTGGTGCGCGTAAACGCTTGAACCTACCTTAAACCACAGCATGATTTAATCGGACAACGAATTAGGAACTCCAGTTGCTCTCCACAGTAGTAATATATGGCACTAAGGACTGGCTGGAGTTACTGATGGCAGTGCAGGTGATGGCGCTGCTGGTGGTGCAGTTGTTGGAGGCTCTGTACCAGGCTGACAGGCTCCTATAAGTACACTTAACCCAAAAGCTGAAGCTAGAAAAATAAATCTTCTGTTCATCATTCCTCTTTGAATAATTTACTTGAGCATCAGCAAATCATCTCTGAAAATATGGCTATATATTGATTGCTGAATTTCCTCATGTTTTACAGCTTATGGCAAAAACACATTTAGTAATGAATCTCTCCAACGTAGTTTCCTTCCTATTTACTGTACGTTCGCTCATTTTTGAAGGTAAGAGGAATTAATACCTTACTGTGTAAGGTTTCAAGGTGTTTGTGGATCTGATAGCGGTGATACCATGTAATACTTGGATCAGAGTTTGTCAGT
>JAESFO010000495.1_pt1 | contig 30745 bp, 34 predicted proteins | sample 9269421 | NCBI WGS metagenome assembly JAESFO01 (sample SAMN14502839, study PRJNA617101) | algae metagenome | isolation source: Nostoc desertorum CM1-VF14 and co-occurring heterotrophs from rocky... | place: USA: Clark Mountains, San Bernardino, California | collected 2000-06-05 | reverse complement strand
GATCATATATGGGATCCTAATAAAAGAAACTGGGGATATAAAACCTATACCGAAAGCGATACACTCATTAAGGAGTATACCGAATTGATGCATAATGTGGCGCTAATGGTAAAGCGTGGATTATCGGCTGCTATTTACACACAAACAACCGATGTGGAAGGCGAGGTGAATGGCTTGCTCACCTACGACAGGGAAGTAGTAAAAATTCCCGAAACCTTATTAAAACAACTGCATCAGCCCGTTTATAATGATGCGGATGGACGTATTCTTTTTGTAAATCAGCGAACAGAAACAGACCGGCCATTTATTTTTTCTTCGCACCAGCAACCGGCAGCAGATTGGTTAACAGGGCCGGTTAAATTTGAAAAAAGTAAACAACCTGTTGAAGTGAAGAAAGGAGCCAATGTGTATTTATACCAGGATATAGACTTTGGCAAAGTGCCGGAAGGATTGGGTTTAAAGCTCTACGCTTCAGGTGATGTAAAGATCTTTATCAATGGTGAGCTGGTATGGCAGGAAAAGGATGTAAGAACCAGGAGACATTGGGATGATATTAACCTGTCTTCCTTTATCCCCCTGATCAAACAATGGAATAATCGCATTGCTATAGAAGTAACAGGTGCCACAAGAGATGACATAATAGACTTCTCTTTATACCAATGGTTAAAATAATATAGCTATTGAAGAGTACCTTCATGTTATTCCAGCTTTGGTTGGGGTAAGGGTGCCACCTCCTGGTCATTGCCCGGTACTTTGAGAAAAGCGGCGAGGTCTTGCTCCCGCCCGTTTAGCGCTATTTCTATTTATCCCTGCTGGTACCGGTTCGATAGGGTCGATAAATACAAAAGACCCTACTGATCTTTTTCCCGGAACGGTAACAGGCGACCTGCCAGGAAGTTCCCGATATTAGCCGCCTGCTCTGCATGTATCATCCCAATATTTGACATAGTATCAACGATTAAACTATGCTAAAAGTAACCAATTAAAGCTGGTGATAGGCCGGGAAACTGGGATGCACCATACGTTTCCACTCCGGATGCTTTTTTATATAAGCAAACACATAGGGACAATAAGGCAAGATCTGTTTGCCCTCTTCTACCACTGCAGCGGCAGCGCCTTTTCCCGCTAAGCCTGGATCGGCTTCGGTGTGCACCAAAGCAACCAGCCCGTCTTCGTCCACCTCGTATTCAACAAAAGCGTATAAGCCATCTACGACAATTTCAAAACGCGATTTGTCTTCGTTTTGTACCAGGGGTATATCTTCAAATTCAGGTTTCATTGATGATTACAATTTAGGGTTATCGATAAAATTAGTTTTACTTTCAGAATGAGCATCGGCCCATTTTGCTAATAATACAGCGAGCTTGTAATGAATAAATTCTTCATCAGTCATTACAAACGCTACCAGCGCAGCATCGGGATGCAAGAGGTCTGCTACCTTATGCAGCTTGTTATAATCTTCGTGTGATAAGCCTTTGTCAATGATCAACAAGTCAAAGCTTTGCAGGCTGAACGTATTGATAGCCTGCTCTACATCTGTTTCATACTGCACTTCAAGGCCGTCGAATTTTCCGGCTATTTGTTTAAAGCTATCCGTGTTGGTTTTGCTATCTGCAACCACGTAAGCTTTTAATGTTTTCATAACTACTCCTTTTTTTACACTACGAATTTACCTGCTTCTGTATATCCCGGCAATAATGTAGGTTAAGTGTAATTATTAAGCATAAAAAAAGCAACCTGCGGGTTGCTTTTTTATTTAAACTATTAATATGCTATTGAGCAAATTCTCCATCAGCTTTAATGCGTACTACATCACTCACCATACCGTCAGGGAATTTTTCACCTACTTTAAAATCTGAACGTTTAATGCTGCCGGTAACCTGGAAGGCAATAGTTTCCTTTTTACTCATTGGGTTCTGAGTTTTGCCTTTATAGAGCAGGTCTACTACAACAGGCTTGGTAACGCCATGAAGCGTTAAATCACCACTTAGTTTGTAAGCATCTTTTCCTGCTTTTTTAATGCCCGTGCTTTTAAAAGAAATTTCAGGGAATTTCTCTGCATCGAAAAAATCGGCACTTTTCAGGTGATTATCTCTTGCTTCAATTCTCGTATCAATGGATGTTGTTTTTGCAGAAAGAGTAACTACTGCATCGCTCAGGTCGGGTTTAGCTGATTCTACAGACACCGTAAAATCTTTAAAAAATCCTGAAACATCATTAATACCCAGGTGCGTTACAGTAAAACCAAGTTGCGAATGAGCCGGATCATTCTTCCATAAATTATTAAACGTAAATGCAGAAAGGCCTAAAAATGCGGCTGCGATAAATAAATAGCGCTTCATGTATGAATTATTTTTTGATATGAAATGCGAAGCTAAAGCGCTTTGGCTTTCTGTCACTTAATCTAGATTAAGTATGCTTATTTTTTTTGCAAAAAGCAACAGGCTTCACCCGGTGCTGCAAATTTTGTTTTGGATTTTGAAGTGGCGTGGGTAATGAACGGCAAAACCGCTATCTTTACTGTGTAAATTGTCGCTGCTAGAGCTACAATGCCCTCTAAAAAGCTGATGCTGCTTCAGCTCTCATAAAAAACTAGTATGGTTCGTTATTGGAAATGGTTGATTGGAAATAAGGATCATTTTGCCTTAGAAGGAAGGATATTTAACGCTACCTGCGTTGCACTTATTATATGCGTACTCTTATATACGCCTATCTCTTATTTTTTATTGACGATGGAGCTATTCCTGATATTGGTTGGCATGGCTTTTTTAGTAGGTGTATTATATTATTTATCCCGTTTTAAAGGTCGTTCGCGGGTAAGCGCTACACTCTTTCAAATTGTTCTAAATATAGCATTAGTAGTAAATTATTATTATAATGCAGGCATTGACGGTCCGAACCATATTATATTTCTCGTAGCTTTTTTTATTTCAGCGGCAACGGCTCCAATAAAGCAATATTATATTTGGTTACCGCTTAATATAGTATTGCTCTCGGGCATAATGATGGCAGAGTACACTAACCCGAATTTTATTGAATTAACCTATCGTGATACGACAAGCAGGTTTGTTGATGTTTTTTTCTCCTACCTGGGAATAGTCATATTTATTTTTATCGTAACGATGTTCGTCAGGAGATCTTACAACCGGCAGCGCGAGGAATTGATTGCAAAATCAATTGCCCTTGAAGAAGCCAATAATACCAAAAACAAGCTCTTGTCTATTTTAGGCCATGACCTCAAAGAGCCGTTAGCTTCACTCCAGGGATATCTTGAGTTGTTGGCAGATTTTGAGCTGGATGAACAGGAACAGAAGGAAATGAATGCACAATTGCTAAGTATGACACGCAATACTTCATTTATGCTTTCCAATATATTGGCATGGACCCGCGCCCAGGAGCAAAGTCTTAGTGCAGATTTACAGATACTGGGTGTAAAAGAAGTACTTACCCACGTAGTGGAGTTGGCCCGGAGTATCAGTCTTAAAAAGGATATATCTTTAGGGGTTGATCTTCCCCGCCATATTCATGTGAAGGCTGATGCGCAGATGCTGGCGTTGGTGATCCGCAACCTGTTAATGAATGCCATCAAGTTTACACGTAAGGGTGGTCATGTATGGATCACGGCTATAACAGAAGCTGATAAATGTATTATAGTGGTAAAAGATGATGGTATTGGCATTCCGGATTCCATGCAAACCAAAATTTTTAGAATAGAGTCTGGCTCAAGAAGAGGCACGGATTCAGAAAAAGGCACCGGCCTGGGCCTGATGCTTTGTCAGGAGTTTGCTGAGAAAATGGGTGGGCAATTGAATTTTACCAGCCGTGCAGACAGGGGAACAACATTCTCTCTAACACTGCCCACAGCGCAAATGCCTGCTTTTTCTTTTAGAAAAGATAGTGAAGTAGGCAATGAAGCCCTGGAGCTCTACCACTAGCATTAGCGCGTTACACAGATTCCTTGTATTTTTTGCCTGGTCTGCAAATATCGAAGACTATTCTTCTTGTTGTTAATTTTATCTATTCATATAGGTAATAAAAATTATGGCATTTTATGATTTGAAAAAAGATGAAAGAGCTGCTTTATCAGCTGCTATAAAAAACAATATCAGTGAAGCCCTTTCTTCATCGGCAACGGAAAGTATTACTGTTTATTTTTCCAGCGATGATACTTATATCCGTAAAGCCGGCTATCTGGCTATCGGGCGTATTTATTTCGAACAGCAACATTTGCAACCGCAGGTTATTACTTTATTAAATCTCCTTTTACAAAAAGAAGATTTTAAAATCAGGCAAACCGCGATCAATGCTGCCGGTGAAATAGGAAAGAAAGACTTTGATATAGTGCAACAGTTTTTCGATAAAGGATTGTTCGACAAGCATCACTCCCCCAGGAACGCTGTTATCGGATCGATCAAAAAGATGGGCGAAGTGAACCCTATACCGGTTTTGGCCTGGTCGAAAAAATATCTTCACCACGAGGATAAAGAAATAAGACGCGAAATATGCCATGGCATTGAATTGAGAGGCAGAAAGTATCCCGAAGATATTTTGCCTTTATTGATGGAGCTGCAGCATGATGAAACTGCCAGGGTAAGAAATACATTAGTGCATGTTATAGGCCAGATCGCTTATAAAAAGGGTTGCCTGGCAACTGTGGTTGCTCATCTAAAAACATGGGACAACCGGCAATTGGTAGCCGACGCCTTAGAGGAGATCATTGATGTACATCATCGCTATCAAAATTTTTCGGCGCTAACTCAAGAGGAAGCACGACAATATATCAGGGAACATTTTAATGACCAGTAACATGCAGCAGCATAACTATTTTGTAATAACCGGCGGACCGGGTGTTGGCAAAACAACTTTATTAAATGAATTAGGAAAGCGTGGATTTACCATCATTCCTGAAGACGCCAGGCGTATCATACAGGAACAGGTTGCCACCAACGGGGAAGGGTTGCCCTGGGATAACAAAGAGCTATATGCACAATTAATGTTGGAAGAAAGCATGCGCTCTTATCAGGAGGCCACAACCAGCGCATCCTCCACTAAAGCTGTTTTCTTCGATCGTGGTATCGTAGATGCAGTGTGCTACATGATGATGGAAGATCTGCCTGTTACCAAAAAGGTAAACAAATGGGTGAAATTATGTTCTTATAACCGTCGCGTATTTATATTACCGCCATGGAGAGAAATATATCAAACCGATAGAGAACGTAAGCAAACCTGGGCAGAAGCAGTGAGAACTTATGAAGCTATGAAAGAAGTCTACATCAGCTATGGATACGATTTGGCAGACATACCTAAAGGCACTGTAACCAGCCGGGCTGATTTTATTTTGGAGCAGATCTCCGCCATGCTTTGATCACTTTTTGCAAGACAGTGTACATTACCTTCTAAGATGTACACTAAAATTCAAATTTATAAGTCTAATAGGAGAAAACGTACTGTTTCACCAACTGAGCATATGCTGCTATTTCTTATTGGCTCATGCCATACAACACCGCTATTACTATAATAGCAATAATGATAGCGATCACGATTTTGGAAGTCGACAGCGGTTTATTGCCACTAATGGCGCCGGTTTGCCCATTGATAATGAAGTGATAGGTTTTCCCTTTAAAGAGATACTGGCATAACCAAACCGGCAGTATCACCTGCTTAAAGGTTTCGCTGGTATAACGGGTTTGAACGCTAAGGTCTTTGTAAGTATCGTCTGCCAGGTGTTGTGCTGCTTCCTGGTGAACACGGTTATCAATTTCGTTACGGGCTGCATTAAAGGTATCAGACAATGCCTTATCAAATGCCTGGGCATGCCATCCTAACAAATACTCGGGGTTAAATAATTCTACCTGTTGCAGGTTAAAGGGATAGATCTTATTGATCTGTTCCTGCGTGATTCTTTTATTGCCGCAGATCAGTATATCATCAAAAAAACGTTCAAAAGAACCCTCGCGCCAGTACCAGCGTGTTCGCTGCACACTTTGTGTAACCTCCTTGCCATCGGCATCTTTAGTGCGGATCGTTTCATAGTAATAGGTACCGGCATACCCCTCCCACTGATTGTAAGTGTGGCAGTCGAAGGTAAAAAAAGGAACATAATGCCCCTCCAGTTTATCGGTCAGCGACAGTTCTTTTAAACTGCTATCATTCCAGAAGCCTTTGCCGATCCACTGTTTAAAAACATCCAATGCTTCCTGTTTCGATAATTGAAAAGGTAAAATACCCGTGGGAGTGATGGTACGGGTTTTATAAGCCTCGGGGTTCAATACATTATTGCCACAATTACGGCATTCAAAGAAAGCGATATCGGCTCCTGATTGTGTTTCCTGGCCACATTTACTACACTTGTAGATGACGGTGGTAACAGGGGCCAGCGGAATGGAAGCCGCATCCTTAAATATCTGGATATTGTTTTCTTCTACAACTTCGCTGCTTTTTTCAATGGGAAATAGCGCACCGCAATGCAAGCACTTCAGCGCGTTTTTGTCTGCATCAAAATTCAGTTCCGAGTTGCAATTAGGACAAGGGTGTTCTTTTAAAACCTGCATACTATAACCTGCTCAGCAACTCTGCTTTTTTCGCGTTAAACTCTTCCTCGGTAAGCACGCCCTGTGTTTTTAGTTCGCCTAATTGTTTCAGCGTTTCCAGGATGACCGTTTTGCTTTCACCGGTATTGGCAGCCTGGGGTTGTTGAGGCTGGGTTGCCTGTCCCATCAGGTTGTTTAACAGCACTCCGGCCCCTATTCCACCCATATTACCGGCAGCGTCATTTTCTGCTAATTTTTCCAGCGCAATACCTCCCTGCATCTGGTTAAAATCATTCAGGTTGCCTTTCAATATATTCAGTTGCGTTTTCTTATCCAGCATCTTTTCTACCTCTTCCGGCAGCGATACATTTTCGATAAAGAATTTTTCGAGCGCAATACCATAGCTGTCCAGTTCTTTTTGAAAAGCCGGTTTTACTTTCTCGCCAATAGCGTGGAAATTAGCTGCAAGATCTAAGGCCGTTACATTGGCCTGGGCCATTGCTTCTGCAAACCTGCTGGAAACAATGCCCTGCAATGTTTCCTCTACCGCGTCTACCCGCACAAAAGGATTGGTACCTGCAAATTCTGTAATAAATAATTTGGCATCTACAATGCTGATGGCAAAATTGCCAAAAGACCGGATGCGTACCTGTCCGAACTCAGGATCGCGCATTAAAACCGGACCTGAGGTTCCCCATTTTAAATCGGTAAACTGGCGGGTATTAATAAAATAAATATCTACCTTAAAAGGGCTGTTAAAGCCATATTTCCACGATTTGAGCGTAGTGATCACCGGCATGTTGCTGGTGGTTAAAGTATGTAAACCGGGATTATACACATCACCAAACTCACCTTCATTCATTAGCACAGCCACCTGGCTTTCGCGCACGGTTAACTTAGCGCCGTTTTTTATGTTGTTACCCTTATCCTGGAATTTCCAGATGATGGTGTTATCTGAAGTATCAACCCATTCAATTACTTCAATCAGTTCGTTCTTAATAAAGTCGAATAAGCCCATTGCAATTTTTTTAGAATACCAAATTAAGATTTAGCAAGTGAATTAATGATTATTTTTTTCTTTAGAGATAGCTTAACCATTTATTGGTACGGTGGGCAGCCTTGTAACGACCATACCACTTGCATAGCGGGTACAAAGCAAGGATCGCCAGCAGCCATACGCCATAAACAACAGGCAGGGAAAAGCCCTTAAATGCCTGTGGCCGGGCAAAGTTAAAGCCAAAGACAAGATCGCCGGCAGAAAAGCCGTTTGCCAGTATAACTGCTATCAAGGTCGTATGTATCAGGTACCAATGAACCAGGTAGAAGAATAAAGGCACTTTGCCATATACTGCTAATATATCTGAAAATCGATTTTGTTTATTGGTAAACACAGCCAGCAATAAAAACATAAAGCCTAAGAACAGCACAGTGTATTGTAAAGAAGGTGGATACTTGGTAACATTCAAAAATGAGATGAATGAGAATACACTGTTCTTCTGCCAGGACCAAGGGGTAGCATCGCCATAAATATTAATGGTCCTGAGCACCATAAAAAGAATGATCAATGCAATACCTGCCTGTATGCAGATCTTTCGAACGATAGCAGCTTCCTTCACGAATACAGGGGCGGAGCCAAATCCTGCCAGCATGATGGCCAGCCAGGGCAGGGGCGGGTATCCATAAATAACATTGTGCTTTTCACTAAGTGGTATAAATGCAGGCTGAAAAAGGACGTTCAGTATCGTGGTTACTGTATTTTGTTGCGGCAAAGCTAACAAGGGCAGCAGGCCTGATAATACCATAATCGCAATACCCGTTATCAATATCGTAATGCTGCGCAGGCTTAATAAAAGAGATAAAATAACAAAGCCGAAGCCAATAGCAAAGATCACCTGTATCAGTATAACGCTGAAATGAATATCGAACCAGATACCAAAATTAACCAGGGTTAGCTCCAGGATGATCAGCCAGATGCCCCTGCTTAGAAGAAAGCGCCGGTGTGCCTTTATACTGCTTTTATTTTGCAGAGATAGCCAGGCAGATACACCAGATAAGAACACGAAAGTGGGTGCACACAAATGAGTGATCCACCGGGTGAAAAATAAGGGGATGGTGGTGGTGGCCAGATCAGTAGGTTGCTGAGTAAGCGATGTTTCATGAAACAGGTCGCGGGTATGATCGATTACCATGATCACCATCACCAGGCCTCTTACTATGTCAATAGAGGAAATGCGATTTTTCATACACCAAAATACAACTATTTACAAACAGATCGTTTTATGTACCTTCAATAAGCGAGAGCACCATATCTAAAATCAAGCGTTATGAGTGAAATTAAAACGAAAGCTACTGCGGAAGATGTAACCGCATTTATCGAAAAGAGCGATCCCCAAAAAGTGGAAGATAGTTTTAAACTGATCGAAATTATGGAACGCCTGTCAGGAGAGAAAGCGACCATGTGGGGACCATCCATTATCGGGTTTGGCAGGTATCATTACAAATACGCCAGCGGACATGAAGGCGATATGTGCCGGATAGGCTTTTCGCCACGCAAAGCGCAGTTTTCGTTATATATATTGAGCTGCGATAGCCCGGTTCAAAGCAAACTGCTCGATCAGCTGGGCAAAATAAAAAAGACCGTGGCTTGTATTTATTTCAAAAAGCTCGATGACCTGAACCTGGACATACTCGAAAAAATGATCCGGCAGTCTTTAAAAGAAACCAAAGAGATGTGGGGCTGATACGCTTAATTTGCAACCATGGAAGGGACTAATAAAGAACAGGCCAAAACTTTTATTTTCAGGAAAGCCGAGGCCGCTGACGCAGATCATATCTGGAAGATATTACAGCAGGCCATTGAACGCCGCAGGCTCGATGGCAGCCGGCAATGGCAGGAGGGTTACCCCAATCCTGATACGGTGAAGAACGACCTTGAAAATGGCTGGGGTTTTGTACTTGTGGATGATGAGGGAGTGATTGCTTACAGCGCGCTGATACTAAATGATGAACCCGCTTATAACCAGATAGACGGCGCCTGGTTAACCCTCGGAGATTTCCTCGTGGTACATCGCGTGGCAGTATCTGACAGGGTAGCCGGCAAAGGAATCGCCACCCGCTTGTTTAAAGCAATAGAGCAACATGCGATTGCTCAACATATTCCCAGCATTAAAGTAGACACTAATTTTGATAATCCGGCTATGTTAAGGGTATTGGAAAAGCTGGGCTATATTTATTGTGGTGAAGTTATTTTATTTGGGGCGCCGAGGAAAGCGTTTGAGAAAGTGTTGGGGTGATTAAACAAATTGTTTGACCTCACTTAATATCTGTTTCGATTCAAGAACCAGCTTCCCCGCATTTTTTTGTTTACCATAGTTCAGCATCAGCATCGCCAGTTTACGTACCGGCAGAGGCGCCAGCTTTTTAAGCAGGCCCAGCTTGTTAAAAAACCGTAATACCGATTCACTCACCTTCTCACCTCCCCTGTCGGTGCCTGGTCTTGATAGCAGGCCGGGTCTGAATATCGTTAAGCGCTCAAAGTTCAACGCCCCAATCGCTTGTTCGAGCTCTCCCTTCATACGTGAATAAAATACCAGTGATTTTGGATTGGCCATACCAGCCGATATTAAAATAAACCGGGGGACTTCGTTTTGACGCGCCGCCTGTGCAAAAGCCAGCTGGTAGTCATAGTCTACTTTGTACTGGGCATCCTTGCTGCCTGCCGCTTTTAAAGTGGTACCCAGACAGGAGAAGGCCATGTCGCCTGCAACAAGTCCCTGCCACTGTTCGGGCCGGTCAAAGTTGATGACATGAACCTGCAATTTTTCGTGTTGTACGGGTAAAGGCTTTCTTACCAAAGCAGCTACTCCGGTAATGCTTTCATCCTGCAATAATAATTGCAGTAACTCTTTTCCCGTAGCGCCGGTTGCGCCTATTATTATCGCTTTCATTGTATAAACCCGATGAAATTTTCGGGCCAAAATTACACATCGGGCTACAATGTTTAATACAAAATAATAAGGCTATGAATATCGGGGTTTAGGTTACCAGGACTCACTAAAAAAGTATTGATGCGGCTTTCCAGTTCGGTGTTGCCGGTGACGATGTTACTGTGATCGCGATCAGGATAAATGAATAAGGTGGCGCGATCGCCAATGCCTTGTCTCTTCATCTCGTTAAACAACAGCTCTGCCTGAGACGCCGGTGTGATCCGGTCATTTTGAGCCGCGTGGAGCTGCGCTTTGGGAATCCGTTTGGAGAAATAAAAGGGAGAGGAAGCAATGATAAGCTGCCTGGTTTGTGCTATTGTGGAAGTTCGGCTAAGCAGACCGTCCAGGAATTGCGCTTTATAAGTAGGATCATTGTAGAGTTGAGCAGTCATCGCTACAAAATCTGAATTAAAGGCTACAGGAGCCACACGTTTAAAACGTTGATCGCGTATGCCGGCCAAAAGCGCCACAGTTCCGCCACGGCTGCCACCCCTGATCATGGCCTTGCCGGTATCAGCCTGTTGAAACAGGGCACCTACAGCATTCAAGCAGGCGATCACATCGTCAGTAGCGCCATCAAAAGCATCGAACCTGGATCCCCCAGATAAAGGAGATTTTAATAGTTTACCGTTCACTTCCAGGCTTACATACTGTCCTCTCATAGCAGGTACTACGTATATAAATGACAGGTCTTCTGCTGGCAATTTTACTTTTACCGAGCTTACCGGTTCTTCATCAATACCGAATCCACCTGCATAAAATAATAGTGGTACCCGCTCAGTGGTTAGGGGTACTAATACAGCTGCATACTCTTTAATAACTCCCAAATGGAACGAAATAATATATGCTGATAATTTCGGGGTAATGGATTGCGTTTCCACAATAGTAATATCTTGCGGAACCAGGTTTCTTTGCACCCAGCTACGCTCTACGGCATCAATTTCTGCTGTAGCGGGCGGGGCAAACAGCGCCGCTTTGTCAATTCCTTTCAACGTGTCTTTCTTTTTACAGGCAAACCAGCACAACGTAAAAAATGAAAGAGCCACGCAATGATAAGCTTTCATCCTGGTAATATTTCCGCCGAAAATATTACCGGCTTAAATAGGAGATCGTTTAGATTTTGCTAATTAACAAAAGAGCAACAGGGAATTTGTTTGTCAGAATAAACTTACGTGACTACATGCACTTTATTATAAGGTTGCGTACCTACGGCACGCAGTATACTGATGTCCCACTTTTTACCGGTAGTTTGTCCTTACAGGACAAGGCGGTATGATGAACAGCATATATTCATCATCTATCTGAGAGGCACTATGTGCTTTGTCCTGTAAGGACAAAATCCTGGTAGCTGTAGTGATTGACGATGCTTGCGTGCCGTAGGTACGCAACCTCCAAAACAATGCAGCGCTGTTAAGAAAAGGGCTGGGCCATAGTTTCCGTCTTGGCCATTATTTTATTTTAATAAGGCTGCTCCTTTACCGGTTGCTGCAAAATGCCGGATCATCTCATTGCGCTCAATTATAAACTGTTTGAGATAACGGGTCATTATAAGCCTGTCCACTAATTTTCCCAGTACACCCGCTGGCGATTGAAAACACAAAATATCTTTCATAAGAGTTCCGTTATCCGTTTCGGTGAAAAGATGATCGTGCACAAATGACCGGAAAGGACCTTTTTGCTGTTCATCCCTGAAATGAAAAGGGCGATTATAAGCTGTTATTTTGGACATGAATTTTTGGCGGACAAAGAAATGGGTGGCTTGCCAGGTTACCGTTTCATTCCTGCCGATCAAACCACTAGTTCTACCTGCAATAGCCTTTTCTTTGGTTTTTGCGGTAGATAGGGTATGCAGATCGATACTTCGCGAAAGATCAAAGCAGGTATTGATATCAGCATGAATAAATGTTTCTAATTCAATAACAGGCATATCATTGAGTTTCCGCAAATGATTTTTTGATGCGTTTTACATGGTGATGAACTTACATACGATCAGCCAATTACTATCAATCTCCTACAACTTTCCTTTTACATTCAGTGCATCTCTTAACCCATTGCCCAACAGGTTAAACGCCAGTACCAATATCATGATGGCGAAGCCGGGAGCGAGCGCCAGCATAGGGTTTTGTGTGATAATGAAATTGTAGTTTTCTTTGATCATCAACCCCCAGCTCGGCATAGGAGGCTGCACTCCTACCCCCAGGAAACTCAGGCCCGCCTCAATAACTATAGCTGAAGCAAAATTAGCTGCAGCAATCACCAATACAGGGCCTACAATATTAGGCCATATATGTACGGCGATGATCCGGATATTTCTAAAACCCAATGCCCTGGCGGCTTCCACATATTCCAGTTCCCGTACTGCTAATACCTGCCCACGTACCAAACGTGCAACATTCACCCACATGGTAAGACCTACTGCAATAAATACCTGCCAGAAACCTTTACCCAATGCAAGTGTAATGGCAAATACTAGCAACAGCGTGGGTATACTCCATATCACATTGATGAACCACATAATCAAATCATCCGTCTTTCCACGATAAAACCCGGCAAGCGATCCCAATATAAGTCCGATGCTGATAGAGATGATCACAGTGATCAGTCCCACGCTCAGGCTTACCCTGGTTCCTACAATTAGTCTGCTTAATATGTCACGTCCATAACTATCCGTCCCCACCCAATAGGTTTTCGTCGTCACGGGCTTGTCAGCAAGAGCAGCTTTTGCGTAACTGATCCGCTCACTTACGTCTTCGTCTATGTATTTTTCCGCAATAATGCTATCGCCCTTTACACTGTATGTATTGATCGGTACAAAATGATAAGCATCGGGCTGACCATAAAATAATTTACCCAAAAAGCCACGCGACTCATACGCTTCTTTCCTAACCTGCAGGAACTGCTGTTTAGTACCCGGCTTTTCACCACCCATTTCAAGAATAATCCTGTTAGCGTAAGGCGATCCGTCTGGTGCAATAAAATAGCAAAACACCGCGGTAACAACAGCAAGAATGATCACCACCAACCCGGCCATAGCGCCTTTGTTCTTTTTAAGCCTTTTCCAGGCGGGGTTTTTAAATATGCCGTTCATTATTCTCAAATGTAATTAAAACACTAAAATGATTTAGCTAAAACTTACGGGTGACAATCAATGAATTTATTTCACCTTTCTTCCCTTCCATTCGTAACTACCGAAGGTTCCCAGAAAGCCGGAGATAATGGTGTACCCGATATGAAGTGGCTGAAAAAAGAAGAAATATTTTAAAAGATGCCGGCGATTAAAAAACCGGCTTACCCTCCCTACAAAAGATATTTCGATCAGGGTTTTCAGTACGATAAAAACTAAAAAGGCATATAAGTATATGATATTGAAAAAAGACAATACCAAAAGTGCCAGAAAAGAACAATTAAACAAATAAACTAATAGCAGCACAACGAAGATTCTTTTATCATCATAACTGGTGGCTTTGCTGGCCCACCGGATGCGCTGGTTGAAGAAGGCCTTCCAGGTAGGTGCGGCTTCTGTTTCAACTATGGCTGCTTTTGATTTGAGATAGCCTACCTGCCCCGGGTATTTTTTCCATATTTTATGCATCAGGAGCATATCATCACCCGATGCGATATTATCAATTCCTTTAAATCCATCAACCTCATAAAACACTTCCCGTTTGTAAGCCAGGTTGGCCCCGTTACACATATTGTGCTTTTTACCGGCAACAGAAGCCCCGGTAATACCCTGCAGTGTTAAAAAATCCAACGCCTGGAAAATATATAGAACAGATTCTTTTTTTCCCTTTGAAGCTGCAGGAATAAAGCTAACCGGAGCTGCTACAAAAACCGGTTTGTTATCCATTATAAAAGAAGCTAATACCTGCAGCCAGTCAGGAGTTACAACGCAGTCCGCATCGGTACATACGATCCACTCGTTTTGGGCAGCTGCAATCCCTGTTTCAATGGCTTTCTTCTTATAAGAATTAATCCGGTCTTCTTTTAACTGTACCAGTTTTACCCCTTCGTACCGATTTACTATCGCTGCAGTTTCGTCTGTTGAATGATCATCTACAACAATCACTTCAAATAAATCGCGCCAATAGGTTTGCGACAGTATGCTATCCAGCAATGGCCCTATATTATCTGCCTCATTTCTCGCAGGAATAATAATTGAAAAACCAGTGCCGGGTATCATAATATTTTTGGGTGAATATTCAGGCATAGCATGCCAGCTGGTATTATAATAAAGGATCACTACCGCATATAAAACCCATAACATTAATATTGCTACGAATAAAAAAACCATGTCGCAAAACTAAAGTCTGACCTTTTATTTACCCGATTTATTTAATAAACGAAAAATCGTGGCTTTCAACGAAGCTGCCGCGCATTCTTAAGCGAGATCAATAAATAATTTTAAGTTTTTGTAATTCAGAAATCTTCCTAACTTTAATTAGTTGTTAAAACAACTATATGCCAAACAACCATTTTAAGAAAAGTGAGCTGTATAGCTTTATAACGGGTATTGCAAGCACGGCCATAGCACGACGACTACAGAAGAAGTTTAATAATGCGGATTTGAATCTGACTATAGAGCAATGGAGCGTACTCTATCATTTGTGGAAAGAAGATGGCATAAGTCAGCAGGACCTTTGTCAGGCTACTTTCAGAGATAAGCCCAGTATGACACGGCTGGTGGATAACCTGGAAAAAGCGGGCCTGGTGAGGAGAATTGCATCGAAGACCGACCGTCGTAAGAACCTCGTGTATTTAACTGATAAGGCAAAAGCTATCCAGGATCAGTGTCACGGATTTGCAGCAGAAACCGTGGAAGAAGCATTAACTGGAGTGAGCCTGGATGATATTGAAACCTGCAGAGTAGTACTAAAGCAGGTTTACGAAAATTTAAAATAAATTGATTCCAACATATTAAATTCTACATATTATGAGTGCCGCCAATGATACCAGAGAATTAATAAAAGGAGCCGAATGGCTGATTAAAGAATCGTCGCCCGCTTCCACTTTTACCAGCGAACAGTTTAATGAAGAAGAACTGATGATCCGCGACATGTGTACGCAGTTTCTTGCAGCAGAAGTAATGCCTATTTTAGACCGGATTGACAGCCTAGAAGAGGGCTTAATGAAGTCGCTGGTACAAAAAGCCGGAGACCAGGGTCTGCTTGCAGGTGCGTTTCCGGAAGAGTATGGCGGTCTGGGCAAAGACTTTATTACTTCTACGATCATTAACGAATACCTGGGAGCAGGTCATTCCTTTTCAGTAGCTATTGCTGCTCATACCGGTATTGGCACTTTACCTATTTTATATTTTGGAACAGAAGAACAAAAACAAAAGTATATTCCTAAGCTGATCACGGGCGAATGGGCGGGCGCCTATGGCTTAACCGAGCCGAACGCGGGTAGTGATGCATTGAGCTCAAAAACTACCGCGAAGCTGAGTGAGGATGGAAAGCACTACATACTGAACGGGCAAAAATGCTGGATCACCAATGGCGGATTTGCACAGGTATATACGGTGTTTGCCAAGGTGGTTGGAGATGACGGACAGGTTGGTTTTACCGGCTTTATTGTTGAACGCGGAACAGAGGGTTTCACTAATGGCCCGGAAGAACATAAGATGGGCATTAAAGGGTCGTCCACCGTACAATTATATTTCCAGGATGCCAAAGTACCGGTTGAAAACGTATTGGGTGAAATTGGCAAAGGGCATAAGATCGCTTTCAATATATTGAACATAGGCCGTTTAAAGCTTTGCGCAGCAGCATTGGGTGGTGCTAAAATGGCATTTGAAATATCGGTTCAATATGCCAAAACAAGAGAGCAATTTAAACAGCCTATCGCCAATTTCGGTGCTATCAAACACAAGATAGCAGAAATGGCCATCCGTATTTTTGCGGCAGAATCAGCATTATATCGTACTGCCAAATGGATTGATGAGCGGGAGCAACAATTATTGCAGGATGGCAAACCATTTAATGAATCATTGCTGGGGGCTGCCGAAGAGTATGCGATAGAATGTGCTATATTGAAAGTGTATGGCAGTGAGCTGCTCGACTTTGTAGTAGATGAAGGAGTACAGATACATGGCGGGAATGGCTTTAGCGCCGAGTACAATATTTCGCGGGCTTACAGGGATAGCCGTATTAATCGCATTTACGAAGGCACCAACGAGATCAATCGTTTGCTGACACTGGACATGACGCTGAAACGCGCGATGCAGGGACGTTTGAACCTGATGGGACCAGCTATGGAAGTACAAAAAGAGCTGATGAGCATACCCGATTTTGGCAGTGATGATGATACACCATTTGCCAGCGAAAGAAAACTGGTATCCAATTTTAAAAAAGCGATACTAATGGTTTCCGGAGCTGCAGTTCAAAAACTGATGATGCAGATTGAAAGCGAGCAGGAAGTATTGATGAATATTGCTGATATGGCCATCAGGACCTTTCATGCGGAAAGCACACTATTGCGGGTAATGAAAATTGTTGAAGAAAAGGGAACAGAGAAAGCTGCCCTTTATATAGATATTATGCAAACCTACCTGTATGATGCTGCCGACGCGATTAATAAAAGCGGGAAAGATGCCGTCAATGCATTTGCCGAAGGCGACGAACAACGCATGATATTAATGGGATTGAAACGCTTTACCAAAGCAGAGCCATTTAACACTAAGGCTGCCCGCAGAAGAATTGCGGATGCTGCTTTAAATTCGGGTAAATATCATTTTTAGAAAACGTTAAATAATTGACAGGTGCCGGTTTAAGATAAACCGGCATTTTTATTGCCCATTAAATCCATAAAAAAAAGGTCCCGCTTACATGGAGACCCTGTAGCGCAAATACCTCATATCACTGCAATTTTATAGCATGATTTTAGCTGCTTGTAAGTACATTTATTTATAATATGAAAACCCTTACTAACAGCCTTATTATTGTATTGATGCTATTAGCGGCATCCTGTAGCAGCAATTCTAAAAAGAATGATGTCCCTACTCCGGCGCCACCAGGCCAACCGGCAACAGACACGCCGTTGGTAAAACTGGGTGCCTATTATTTTGGCGGTTGGTATGAAGGTTCGAGCCATATAAAGCCGGCGCTGGTAGACGACTTTCCTGAACGAAGACCTGTCTGGGGCTGGATTACCAATACAGCAGATGCGATGAAAGCACAGATTGACCTGGCTGCTGATGCTGGTCTCTATTTTTTTAGTTTTTGCTGGTATTTTAATACACAGGACCTGACCGAAAACCGCCCTGCCAATAATGCCATCACGCTTTTTAGAAATGCCCCGAATAAAAAACGGCTAAAATTTTGCTTCCTGGTAGCTAATCATGATGGATACCGGATCGGCCCGCAAAACTGGCCTGCACTGAAAGAGCATTGGAAAAATGCATTCAAAGATTCGGCTTACTTAAGAGTGGATGGTAAGCCATTGATCATTTTCTTCGACCCCTCTAATCTGGTAGTCAATTTTGGAGGAGCAGAACCACTGAAAAATATGCTCAACAATTTCAGAGATGAAGTAAAAGCTATGGGGCTTCCAGGCGCTGTAATTGCCGGTTGCCCATCCACCTCAGCCAATGGTATATCCGGCGCTGTGGCCGCTGGCTTCGATGCACTGAGCGGATATAATTACCATAGCTCAGGCTTCTCTTCAGAAATAGCAACACCTATCTCTAACATGACCAATGCAGAATCAAATATTATATGGCCCCGATTTATCAATTCGGGGGTATATTATATACCGGTGGCTACACTCAACTGGGATGTACGCCCCTGGAGCACCACGCCACTCACAGAAAAATATTTCACCGGTTTTGGCAAAAGCTCCGTTGAAAGCTCAGTTAAAACCATCAAAAAATGGATACTGGATAACCCGGCTACCGCTACCAAAGAAAAACTGGGTATACTCTATGCCTGGAATGAGTATGGCGAGGGTGGCTGGCTCACACCTTCAGATATATTAAAGGACAGTTTATTACAGGGGCTAAAAACAGGATTGAAATAATTATCTGAAGCAGCCGGCTTTTGTTTAATTTTGCCAGGCTAATTAAAGTAGAATATAACTAACTGATAACTTATGATATCTATAATTCGTGTAGCAATGCTGGGCATTTGCTGCTTTGTTGCTACACAGCAAATTTCAGCCCAGGGCAAAAATCCTATTAAATTCGGGAAAGTATCCGCAGCAGATTTTAATATTACATCGCCTGCAATTGATACGTCGAGCAATGCCGTTATCCTTGCCGATGTGGGCAGCTCCGTACTGGAGGGAAACAGCAAAGGATTTTTCTCGCTCAAATACACACACCTGAGACGTGTAAAAATTATTAATAAAAAGGGAATGGATGCCGCCGACGTGTCTATCTCATTATATACATCCGGCGATGCGGAAGAAAAGCTGGATGAATGTAAAGCTATAACCTACAACCTTGAAAATGGCGAGGTAAAACAAACCAAACTGGAAAGCAACGGTATTTTTAAAGAAAAACTCAGCAAAAATACGGTGGTAAGGAAGTTTACATTTCCCGATGTAAAAGAAGGATCCATAGTGGAATACACTTATACCATTATTTCAGACTTTCTTTCGCATTTAAGATCATGGGAGTTCCAGGGTACCAGCTGGCCACGGGTTTACTCTGAGTATACCGTGAAGATCCCCCAGTTTTTTAGCTATGTATTCCTGGCCCAGGGATATATTCCGCTAAAGAGCGAGAACAGCAGCAGAATGCAGTCTTTTAATATCTCCGAGCGAAATGGCACACAGGCGTCCAATCAATTTACATTGAGCGGCTACGAAAATACCAACCGTTGGATTGCCCAGGATGTACCTGCGTTAAAAGAAGAGAGCTATACCTCAACCATTGAAAATCACCTGTCAAAAATCGACTTCCAGTTAAAGCAAACGGAGTTTCCTGGGCAAACGCCTACAGAATATATCGGAAGCTGGGCCAAGGCAGCCGAAAACATGCTGAAAAGAGAAGATTTTGGTAACGAAATTACCAGGGCCAACCTCTGGTTGAATGACGATATCAAAACTATTACGGAAGGTTCTAACTCTAACGCGGAAAAAATAAGACGCCTGTATGACTTTGTCAGGGATAATTTTACCGCTACCTATAACTCCGGGCTGTTTCTCAGCGACAACACAACCCTGAAAGATATCTTCCGGAAAAAAAGCGGTAACGTAGCAGAGATCAATTTATTACTGATATCTATGTTACGTAATGCCGGAGCAACAGCCAATCCGGTTATGATCAGCACCCGGGGGCATGGATGGGCTCATCCTGTTTATCCCTTGATGACCAAGTATAACTACCTGGTATGTGAGACATTTGTAGATGGACAGCCCGTTTACCTGGACGCCTCCCGGCCGAAAATGGGCTTTGGAAAACTATCACCCGATTGTTATAATGGATCAGGCTTCGTGGTAAAGCAACAGCCGGTTAACATCTCTTTTGAGGCTGACTCTGTTTTTGAACGTAAGGTTACTATGATCTTTTTAACACAGGATGATAAAAATGGCCTTCAAGGAGTTTTTAAATCTATCCCCGGTTACTATGAATCTACCAATCTTAGAAATAAGTTAGCCACACAAAGTATGGACGATCTTGTAAAGGATATCAAAAAGAGTTATTCCTTCCCGGTAACCATCAAAAAACCGTTTGTGGATTCATTAAACAAGTTTGATTATCCCGTAACAATTGGTTATGACATGAGCTTTGATTTTGAAGACCAGGAAATTGTATACCTGAACCCGATGTTTTCTGAAATAACCACTAAGAATCCCTTTAGCGCAGCCGATAGAAAATACCCGGTGGAAATGCCTTTTAAAATTTCAGAAAACTATGTACTCAATATGGACATTCCTAAAGGATACAAGATTGATGAACTACCCAAATCAGCCAGGGTAAGGTTGAACGAAAACGATGGCATGTTTGAATATCTCGTATCGGCTACCGATCAAAAAATAATGTTGAATTGCAGGATCGATATTAAAAAAACTAATTTTCCTGCCGAAGACTACCAATCGCTTCGCGAATTCTTTGGCTACGTTACTAAAAAACAAAGCGAACAAATTGTTTTGAAAAAAATAAAATAGTTTTTACTGCTTATGAAAAAAATATTAGCATTCCTTACCATAATCAGCTTGGGTTATAACAGCCAGGCACAGTATGCAGTTAAAGACATACCAGAGGCGCTAACCCCAAATGCCCACCTGGTAAAAAGGCTGGACGATATACGCTTGGATATTAAAAACCCGGGGAAGGCTTATTATTACAGGCATTATGTTTATACGATCATGAATGAGGCAGCTGAGCGCTATGCCTATTTTGTTGATCACTATGATAAGTTCAGGGACATCAACAGCATATCCGGTACGTTGTACGATGCATCGGGTAATAAAATAAAAAATGTAAAGAAAAAAGACATCGCCGATGAAAGTGGCAGCGGCAGCAACCTGGCAGATGACGCGCGCTATAAAGTGCACAACTTTTATCATAAAAGCTATCCTTACACCGTAGAATACGAGGTTGAAGGTGAAATGAAAGGCATTTTCAATTTACCCGAGTGGCAACCTGTGCCCGCCCCGGAAGTAGCAGTGGAAAAATCTTCGCTAACCGTTATTACGCCTAAAGACTATACGTTACGTTATAAGCAACTTCTATATTCAGGTAATGTACTTACCAAGGAAGAGAAATCGGATAAGACCTACCAATGGCAACTCAACAACGAGGCTGCAAAACCAACCGAAGCCTATGCTCCTGAGTGGGATAATATTTCTACCCGTGTTATTATTGCGCCTTCGCAATTTGAATTTGGGGGTTACAATGGTGAAATGAGCAGCTGGCAGAATTTTGGCAAGTTCATGTTATCGCTCTATAGTGGTCGCGATGTGCTACCTGCCGATATTAAATCCAAAGTACATCAGCTTACAGATCATTTAAAAACCAACCAGGAAAAGATAGCAACCCTGTACCGTTTTATGCAGGATAATACGCATTACATAAGTATTCAGCTGGGCATTGGAGGCTGGCAGCCATTGGACGCTAATTATGTTGCCAAAAATAAATACGGCGACTGTAAGGCGCTCTCCAACTACATGGTAGCCTTGCTTAAAGAAGCGGGGATAAAAGCGAACAATGTTTTGATAAAAGCGGGTGAAGATGAAACAGGTATTTTAAGTGATTTTCCATCCAACCAGTTTAATCACGTTGTGGTTTGTGTACCGGCGGGCAAAGACACCACCTGGCTGGAATGCACCAGTCAAACAGTAGCGCCAGGCTATATGGGATCTTTTACCGGGAACAGGGAAGCGCTTCTGGTAAGTGAAAATGGCAGCGCTATCGTTCGCACACCGGCTTATCGAAAAGAAAACAATTTGCAGGTACGCCAGGTAAAAGCTTCCATCGACGCTAACGGAAAACTCACCGCAAAAGTGAGTACAACCAGTACGGGATTGCAACAGGACGATCTGCATTCGCTGATCAATAACAGTTCGCCCGATGAACAAAAGAAGAGATTACAACGTATTTTCACCTTATCTAATTACGAAGTGCCGGCTTTCTCTTATTTAGAAAACAGGGAAGCCGCTGTACCAACCGTGAATGAGACATTGGAGTTGGTTGCAAACGATTATGCCAGCATAACGGGCAAACGTTTATTCCTGCGTCCGAATATTGTTTCCACCTATACGTCCAAACTTGCGGAAACCGAAAAAAGAACGCACGATATCGTATGTACTTATGCTTTTGTTGATAGGGACACTGTAAACATCACCATTCCTGAAGGTTACCAGATAGAATCTATGCCACCACCGGTAAAATTGAACAATCAGTTTGGCGCTTACCATGTTTCTTATAAAATTGAAGGCCGTTCTATTTTACTGATACGCAGCTACGAACGCAACGCGGGAACTTTTCCTGCTAAAGACTATACCAGTTTTGTAGATTTCTATAATAAGATCTACAAGGCAGACCAGGCAAGAATGGTTTTTGTGAAAAAGGAAGAATAGTTGATTCTCTGACAACACAAGGGGCTAATTTCCCTCAGGATACGCATTTCCCTTATGGCAGGTATTACAGCTGATACGGGTCAAAAAAGCAGGATGCACTTTGGTATCGTAGTTAAAATAGTTTTTATTGATATCTATTGTTAGCCGCATCATGCGCCGACCTTCTTCTTTTACCGGGTTATCATCTGATGCAAAATTCAGGGTGGTATCGCCGTTTTTAATTTCCTGTACATGGCAGAAATCACAGGTTACACCCAGGCCCTTGTTGTAAGTCAGCATCAGGCTATCTAATTTTTCATCGCTCAAATCCTTAGGCAACACCTTCAGATTGCGTTCTTTATAGGGCCGCGTGTTTACAAATCCCACCATCAGCAAACAGCTGATTGCCAGCATCACAAATGATATTTTTTTTCGAAGCATCCAGCAATTTACACAAAAACGGTCATGCAATTGTCAAGCCTGCTAACAATCCCCTGTTTAATCGTACCTTTGCGCTCGATTTTAAAAATAAGATGTCAGAAGTTTTAGCGCCCACATTAACAGCAAAAGATTTCGCTACAGACCAGGAGGTAAGGTGGTGTCCCGGTTGCGGCGATTACTCCATATTAGCGCAGGTTCAGCGTATTATGCCGGGCCTCGGTATCCCTAAAGAAAATATTGTATTTATATCGGGTATTGGCTGTAGCAGCCGTTTCCCTTATTATATGAATACGTATGGCATGCACTCCATTCACGGCCGCGCTACGGCTATTGCCAGCGGTTTAAAAGCATCAAGGCCTGAGCTCAGCGTTTGGATTGTGAGTGGTGATGGCGACAGCCTGAGTATCGGGGGCAACCATACCATTCATCTTTTAAGACGCAATTTCGACGTTAATTTATTGGTTTTCAACAACCAGATATATGGTTTAACTAAGGGGCAGTATTCGCCTACTTCAGAAGAAAACAAAATAACGAAGTCAACCCCTTTTGGTAGTATTGACCACCCATTCAATCCTGCCGCACTGGCCTTAGGTGCTGATGCTACTTTTGTGGCCAGAACCATGGATCGCGATCCTAAACATATGCAAGCCATGCTTTTAAGAGCTAATGGGCATAAGGGAGCTTCATTCCTGGAGATCTATCAGAACTGCAATATCTTTAATGACGGCGCTTTTGAAATTTTCACTGAAAAAAGCACCAAACCACTGGAAACTTTATTCCTGGAACAAGGCAAGCCTTTGTTGTTTGGAGCAGAGGGCAATAAAGGTTTAAGGCTGGATGGATTTAAACCGCAGGTGGTAACCATCGGCGAAGGATATAGTTTAGATGACCTTTGGATACATGACGAACAGGATATTTACAAAGCACAGATATTAACCCGCATTTTTGACGATCCTGCAATTGAAGGGCATTTACCAAGACCATTTGGTGTATTTTACGAAACAGACCGCCCTTGCTACGAAGAAATGATGAGCCTGCAGTTGGAAGATGCTATTGCACGTAAAGCCCCGGATTTGAACGCTTTATTAAGAGGTAAAGAAACCTGGACGGTACAATAAGAGGTGAATAGGTTGAGATGTTAACAGGTGTATTCAGATAAGAAACTACACTTATCAACTTTCAAACCTGTAAACTTTGGTTAACTTTGAGATATGTTACTTCGTATCCACCCCAAAGATCCACAGGAACGCCTGATCAAGCAGGTTGCGGAAACCCTGCGTAATGGCGGTATCATCGTTTATCCAACTGATACCATTTATGGTTTGGGCTGCGATATTTATCAAACCAAGGCCATTGAGCAGATCTGTCGCATCAAACAAATAGATCCCAAAAAAGCCCAGTTGTCTTTTGTATGTTGTGACCTCAGCCACCTGAGTGACTTTGCAAGGCAGATATCCAATACCACTTACAGGGTTTTAAAAGAGCATCTTCCGGGCCCCTATACTTTTATTCTGCCCGCCAGTAAACAGGTACCCAAAATACTGCAGAGCAAAAAAGACACTATCGGCCTGAGGGTACCCGACAATAAGATCGTCCACGAGCTGGTTAAAGAACTGGGCCATCCCATCTTAAGCACCACGCTTCCCGGTGATTTTGTAGAGGACTATACTGATCCTGAGATTATTTACGAAAAATATAAGAACCTGGTAGATATTGTAGTAGACGGAGGCATTGGCGGCAGTGAGCCATCCACGATCGTTAACTGTGTTGACGATGCTTATGAAGTAATCAGGATGGGTGCAGGAGAATGGGAAGAATAGTAATCTGACTTTTTATTAAGCGTATTGTTGATGGAATCGGTTCCTGTTTGAATTTGACCAATTGCCTTCTTACATTATAATATAAACTTGTATATGAAAAAAAACAGCCCTCACTTGGCGCTGGTGTTAAGCGTTCTGCTTTTAGCAGCCTGTTCTAACCCACGTTATATTAACTCACCTTCCGTACACAATGCAGCCTTCCTGAGGCAACAGGGAGACTTTAAGATATCCGCAGCCGGAGCAGGTAATCCGGCTAAAATATTTTCCAGCATTGATAATGATGATAACGATGAATCCCTGGGTCACTCTGCAGGATTTGATGGCCAGGTTGCGGTAGCGGTAACCAATCATTTTATGTTGACCGCCAGTGGTAATTACCGCGATGAAAAAGATCGTTTTAAAGATGATGACCTTTCGAACATTGACCGCAAAACAGATGTAAGATATAATCGTCACATGTTCGATTTTGGAGCGGGATTTTTTACCCCGATGGGCAGAAGCGAAAAAGCATATTTTAATGGTGTTGTAGGAGTGGGATTTGGCAAAATGTCTTCCACTGATGTGGTAAGTCCTGCCGATGCCGCCCGGCTCAGGCGCTATGAGGCTAATACCTTAAAGTATTTCTTTCACCCTTCTTTTAATTTTTTCTTCAACGAGTATATGCGCATGTCGGTAGCTCCGCGGTTTTCATTGCTACGGCTTAACAACGTAAAAACTAACTATACCGAATCAGAGGAGATCATTTTGGGATACAGGGACGCCCGGAAACATACTTTTGGTCTGTTTGAACCATCATTGCTACTACAAACGGGCTTTAAGAACAATGACTGGCTGAAGCTTGATTTTGGATTTAATTTTTCAACAGACCCCTTCACCACCTCAAAAAGTGACAATAATGAATACGGCGTTCCTGCCGAAACCAGAACCTATAATGTACAGTCCCGCAACTTCCTGTTATCAGTAGGTTTGTCGGTTTATCCCGGCAGAAGATAGTTATTTGATGAGTAGCATATTGAAGGCTATAATATCACCATTAAACACATTAAAGTCTACTTTGGCATCAATACCGTTCACATTTCCTTTATCGTTATGTTGCCAGAAGGTCCACGGGCGGCTGATCCGGGGGCTTTTACGCTCGTAGTAGTGGGCTACCCATAAAGGATATTCGTTAAACTGCGGACCCATATATTTTTCATAAAATGCGGCGTTGGTATATATAACAGGTCTCACCTTATAATGCGCTTCCACTATATCCAGCCATGCCTGTATGCGCGCGCGAAACACATTTACGGGCAGTATACCCGCTACTTCTGCATCCAGCACCGGCGGCAAATCCCCTGTTTCGAGTTTCACACGTGAGATAAAATACTCGGCCTGTTTAACAGGGTCCTGGCTCGGCACAAAAAAATGGTATGCACCCCTCGGTACCTGATGTTTTTTAGATTGCCGCCAGTTATACTTAAACTGCTTATCGGTTAGTGTTACCCCCTCAGTAGCTTTTATAAAAGCAAAATTGAGCTGGATGTTAGCTACATTCATCTCCTTTACACCCTGCCAGGCAATTTTCTTCTGGTAGCGCGAAACATCAATACCGTGTATTGAAAATGCCACAGGCATATCGATACCGAATGCCTCATAGTGTACAAACTTTACTTTTTGAGAATTGATCCATTGAAGCAGGCCTACAACTAATGCCACTACAACAACTGCTGAAACAATTAGCTTGATATTATTGTAGTTGTATTTCTTTTTACGCGGCATGGTACGTGAATACAAATATATTACATGCCTTGTAGCAGATGCCTGGCTATCAATAATTTTAACAAGGTAAAAAGAATCTACTGCTGATTGTAATTGGTACGAAAGCCATTTTTACGGCTTTCAATTTCATAGAGCTCGCTTTCCACACTTGCGGGCCTGGTGATCTTTACTAGTCCGGGCATACCTACATAGTCGCGGGAAGAACTATAAATGTAATCAGAAGAATATTGAACCACCCTTTCTTTTACGGGTAAACTATGTATAAACTCCAGTTGTTCTGCCATGCTTTGTGGCTGCTTCATATCTATCTGGGCAGTTGTATTAATATCACCCCAGCAGGATTGCTGATCAAGATCGCCTTCTTGAACCTCCGATTGCTGAAAGTGGCTTAATAGCCAGGTGTTGCGCTCACTGGGATCACTTTGAATGGCTTCCACGATCTTGCGGGAAGTAAACATAACAAAATCATCTCTCAGCTCTTTTAAAGAAATGTTTTCCAAAGACTGGCCGATAAAATATAATTTGTTTGACATCAGACACCATCCATATACTATCAAACCCTTGCTATCAATAAAATGGTTCAGGCTATGTACAATGATCTGCTTATACATAGTTTTTGTGAAAATATCTACGGTATCGATAGTCTCAAAGGTGAAGCAATAGCATCCATTGTCGCGAATAGGCATCATTTTGCTGTTGCGTTTTACCATACAATGCAAATCCTATTCCAGTTTTTTAAAATAGAGCGTTTTTGCTCCTGCGTCTCATTTTATGATCCTTTAAATACTGCCGGCCTCTTTTCGAGGAATGCATTAACGCCTTCTTTGCAATCTTCGCTCTGCAATAATTCACCAAATAGCTGTGCCTCCGTCAAATAACCTGTTTTATTCACGTCATATGCCTGTTGAGCGGCTTTAATTGATGCTGCTACCGCAAGAGGCGCCTTCCCATTAACAACGGCCAGTATTGACCTGGCTTTGGAGATCAATTCACTTCTGTCAACCACATGATTCACCAGTCCGTAATTAAAAGCGGTTAATGCATCAATCATATTACCGGTAGCTAACAATTCGATCGCCCTTCCTTTACCTATCAATTGGGTAAGCCGTTGTGTACCTCCATAACCCGGCAGCAGCCCCAGGTTTACTTCAGGCTGCCCAAATTTTGCATTATCACTTGCCACCCTGAAATGGCAGGCCATTGCCAGCTCGCAGCCACCGCCCAACGCATAGCCATTTACCGCAGCAACAATGATCTTGGGACTGTTCTCAATTTTGTCGAAAACCATTTGTCCGCGCCGGGCCAGGGCTTCGCCAGACGGAGCATTGAGGCTGCTAAACTCACTAATATCGGCACCGGCAACAAAGGCTTTCTCGCCTGCCCCGGTTATAATAGCCGACCTGATATCCGGCCTGTCAATAATAGTGTCTACTAACCTGTCTAATTCGTCAAATACTGATTTATTTAAAGCATTAAGTTTATCAGGTCTGTTAATGGTGATAACAGCTATGTGGTCCTGAACATCAAAAAGTATTATATCAGATGACATAAGCATATTTTTACAAAATGTAATTAACGGATGGTAAATTTAGATAAAGCCGCTCAAAAAGCCACTGCCCAAATACATTACATCTGTCTATAAAAATAGTTTAAGTATCACCGATTGTATGAACAGCTCAATTAATTTTGCGAAGTGACTTTCTTAACTGTTATAACCTACCTGGGTATTTTCATGTTTGCGCTTGCCGGTGCTTTTAAAGCCCGCGGCGCCAAATTGGATATATTTGGCGGGCTTGTAGTAGCATTTGTGTCGGCTTATGGAGGAGGAACGTTACGGGATCTGTTATTGGGCGTGAGACCGCTCACATGGATCAATGATAACCTGGCCTTCGGGCTGGTATTTGCCGGCACGGCTGTTACTTTTTTAGTAAAAGATAAGGTCAACAATTTCAGAAGAACTATTTTTTTTACCGATGCCATCGGTATTGGTCTTTTTACGGCCGCAGGTATAGAAGTAGCCATCCAAACAGGTACCAATAACCTTTATTCACTTATTATGGGTATCATAACAGCCACTTTTGGCGGGTTGATTGCCGATATATTTTGTGGTTATCCACCTCTTCTATTACGTAAAGGCGAGTTATATGCTACCGCCTGCGCCGCCGGGGGTCTTGCATTTATTCTTATTAATAAATACTTTGACTTCAATCGCAGTGTTGACCTGAGTATTTGTGTAATATTGGTGGTAGCGATCAGAATCTATTCGAAACGTAAAAGGCTAACCTTGCCTGAGATCTAAATATCAGGGTTTCAATTGTGTTCTTACGGCAAAATTGAAACGGATCAGATAGAAAAGATAAAACACGAAAATGCATCCTATAAAATAGAACATTGCCCCTTCATGAGTTTGTGGCCACTGTAAAAACCCAATAACGAAAAAACCTATTGTTACAAGTATCACCTGGAGCAGCGCAGCAATTAAAAGTGTTTCCATCCGCTTTTGATTGATAAACTCGTCTTCAATTTTTTCTTTTGAAAATACAGCAAGGAAAAAACCCAGGATAAAGGAACTGGACGTTACTATTAACAAAAGGATCTTTAGAAAATGAGCCGCATCTGCAAACAGTATTTGTTGTTGAAGTAATACCCATAGTAAAAATCCGACAGGAAAAATAATAAGTCCTATTTTTTTGAAATGGTGTGGTAATAAGAGCCGGTTATTCATAATATGTGTTTTTTTTAGTTAATCATTTGTTTCCAAAATAAAAATATCCTCCACTTTCTTTTCGAAATACTTCGCAATTTTTAATGCTAATAAGGTAGAAGGTATGTACTTGTTAGCCTCCATTGCATTGATAGTTTGCCTGCTCACACCGATAACCTTTGCCAGGTCCTCCTGGGTGATATTCCTTATTGCCCGTTGCACTTTTATGGTGTTCGTCATATCGTCTTCAGTTTACTGCTCTTATACAGCTGGTAATAAAATCTTAGTATGAAAATGATCAGCATTGAATATAGGTTACATACCATCACTGCAAAAAAAGACATACCATAAAAAAACACAAATGACAATACCATAAATATACAGTTCATCCAAACCGCCCAAAGCCAGGAGCTTAATCTGATGGAATAGCTATATTCATCTTCCCTTTTGATTTTAGAAAATGCAATAAACATCAGGCCTATTAAAAACAAAAGACATATCACAGTATCATAAACCGCGACCCTGGTAAACGTAAAATAGCTTTTATCACCAAAAGGCTCCTCATAAGCAACAACAGGAAAAGTGATATACCAATGTATACGGGCGTTATAAATACCATTGATAAAGTAAGTTGCTACAGTCAATGCAATAGCAAACAGCCCGATAATTCTAAATTTCAACGGCAATAATAAATATTTGTTCATTGTAATGTATTTTTTACTAAAAGTAAAACAAACTTTACATAATGGCAAATTATTTTTACTCTTATATTGGAGACTTAGTCAGTAACTATTATTTATAAAAGGTAATATCCAGTACTTCTTCGCAAAAACCGTATTCAGCTATATCATTGCTGCTTACTACAACCAGTCTTTCTGAACAATAGGTTTTAATAAGATGATTGTATAATTCTATGCCGGCAGTATCAAGATTGGTGCAGGGCTCGTCAAGTAAAACAAGAGGTGTATCTGATAAAATACATTGGGAAAGCTTCACCCTTTGCTTCATGCCGCTGCTGTATTCATTTATTTTTTTATGCCGGGCGTGCGTTAAATGAGCCGCTTCTATTACCGCACCAACAGACATGCCATTGACAAACGGTTTAAAAGATTGATGGAAAGTTAAAAACTCGGTGAGGGTAAACTCCTCTACCAGCTCAAGATAGGGAGCACAAAGCGAGGTATGATTAAATATTTTTTCGACAGGAAGGGATACATTATTAATGGAATGGTTGCAGGAACCTTCGTTAATGGAGACGGCACCGCTCAAAATCTGCAATAAAGTACTTTTTCCACTTCCGTTAGAACCGGTGATCGCATAATGCTTCCCCAACTGAAAAGTATAATTTAGGCCACGGAAGATCCAGTCCCGGTTATAGCGCTTGCCGGCATTATGCAATTGAATCGTCATCGCCATTGGCTTTGCTGTACCGCTTGATGATACCGCGTGTACTTTCCTGGATGAAAGTGAGTATTTCGTCTCTTTCTTCTGTTACAGGAA
>JAESFO010000494.1_pt1 | contig 30974 bp, 29 predicted proteins | sample 9269421 | NCBI WGS metagenome assembly JAESFO01 (sample SAMN14502839, study PRJNA617101) | algae metagenome | isolation source: Nostoc desertorum CM1-VF14 and co-occurring heterotrophs from rocky... | place: USA: Clark Mountains, San Bernardino, California | collected 2000-06-05 | reverse complement strand
GGCCGCTCAAAGTAGTTGACGCCGGGCAGCATAACTGGCCTTCGCGCTCGCATATGTCCGTGTAGCCGTCCGCTGCCAGCGCAGGCATCCACGGGTGGTTGGCGAGCTGCGAGGTGATGGGCGAGGACGGCTTGGTGCGCATGGTCATCGGGGGATTGTGGCTCCCTGGTGCGAAGTTGGGCTGGCGCGACTGCGGAAGTTCGGATGGCGCGATGGGGGTGGTGCTCGATCGCTCCTGATCCACCGGTGAGGTATGGTCGGCGGTGTTTTCCGAAGTCCATCAAATGGGTAAAACTCCGGTTTCGAAGGATCTTCCATGGCTGCCATTTCCGCGACCGTCGGCTCCTCCGACATCGAGCGCTTGGCGCGCGATCTGCCGTCGTTTTCTGCGACGAAGCTGGCTTCGGGCATGCAGGCGGTCGCCAGCACGGTGATGGCGCGCGGCGCGGTGGTGATCACGCGCCACGAGAAGCCCGCCATGGTGCTGATGTCGGTGGAGCGCTACCTGCAGATGGAGCCGGACCTCGAGGCCCTCACGCACCGTTTTGACGATATGTTTGCGCGCATGCAGGGCGAGGCGGCTGCACGCGCGATGGACGATGCATTTGCCATGGATTCTTCGGCGCTGGGTGAGGCGGCGGTCGTTGCGGCTGCGGCTACCCCGGCCGCGCCTGCTACGCGCGGCTGATGCCGGCAAGGATTTTTGTGCTGGCCGGCGTCAACGGCGCCGGCAAGAGCGGTGTGGGCGGCGCCGCGTTGCTCCAGAAAAAGGTCGACTACTTCAACCCCGACCTGGCAGCCCGCGTGGTGCTGGATGCCAATCCGGGCCTGACGGCCGAGGAGGCCAACGCCCGGGCCTGGGAGTTCGGACGCAAGGGTCTGGAGCGAGCCCTGGCGCAGGGACGCAACTTTGCCTTCGAGACAACCCTGGGCGCGAGGACGATCCCTCAGATGCTCGCCGACGGTGCGCGCCAGGGCGCCCAGGTTCGTCTTTGGTACGCTGGACTGGCCTCGACCGAACTTCATGTTGCGCGCGTGCGGTGGCGGGTCGCCGCCGGTGGCCATGACATCCCCTCATCGCTGAGGTTGTAGGCATGCTTGAGGTATATCAGGTTGGCCCCTCAGACGCAGGGGGAGTCGCGGGCGCCCGGCGGCGGCAGCACCTGCGCTGGCGACCCGCACGCTGGGGCCAGACAGTTCGCCCTGCGCAACGGTCCGGCCTTCGCATACCTGGCGGGCAAACTCCGGTACCAGCGCGGTCTCCATCTGCGCCCAGGGCAACTGGCTGGCCAGCATCACCAGCGGTGGCGTGCATCAATCATCTCGGCCGGCGGCTGCCGGAAGAAATCGGCCAGGAATCACATCGTGGTGCGTTAGTTGTCAGGGGATCTCACACCAAACTGCAGCACCCAGTGCTCATGTGGGGTGGCAGGGTTTTGCATGTCCGACTGGCTACCTGCCCTGCCGTGGGCGACGCGCTTTGACTTCGTTCAAAAAAGCGCGCTGTCTGCGGGAGCTTCCTATCACCAAGCGACTACCCCTTGGAGGGAACTTGACGCTTTACGTAATTCACGAAAATGGTGCTTCTACGGAGATTTCCTCATGATCACTGTTTCCGCAAGCGAGTTCGCGAAGAATTTCGGCCACTACCGCGAGATGGTTCAAGCTGAATCTGTGGCAGTCACTAGCCATAACCGCGTGACTGGGTACTTTATTTCGAGAAAGGAGTTCGACGAGTTCGAACGCCTGAAGGCCCGCGCGACAAAGTCATATGAGGTCCAAGACCTGCCAGCTGAGGCGATTCAAGCGCTATCAAGGAGCGCTATGGATTCGAGTCACGATGCCTTGAACGCACTGCTGCGCGACTAAGTGCATGACTTTTCCGAAACCCGAGGTAGGTCTCGTCGTCTCGTTTGCCTACTTGTGGAATCACGAAGAAAAAAAAGGGCAGACGGAGGGAGTTAAGAATCGACCTTGCGTCATCATCACAGCCGTCGAAGAAGTCGAAAATCGAGTCGTCGTCACTGTTTCTCCGATCACGCATTCACCCCCAGAAAGTACAAACCTCGGCATCGAAATGCCACCCCCTTGAGTAATACGATAAGGCCTTGCGGTTTGAGATCCATTTTGTATGGCATTCGCTATTCGCGAATAGCGAATAGCGCTGATAGGCTTGCCTTTGGCAAGTGATAGACGCCTGAACGTCAAAACTTCAGCGAAGCCTTGCGCGACCGTCCAGAGCCTCGGACCGCGATGGCTTCAAGGGTACAGCCGCTGCATTCACCGACAGTCCTCGGTCGCGGCGTTGTTGGAAGCGCTCATGTAGTTCGCTCCGCGGATAGACCGGACTCAGGCACCTTGCGTACGACGGTGTTCCAGCCGATAAAAAGTACCGCGCAGGCTGTCGATCTTTAAATAGCTCGAGCTCAGCAACTGCAACTGCCAACAGCAGGCGGGTTCTTGCTTCTCCCTTCTGAGGTGCCGACATGTGGGTTGGCTGGCTTGCGCCTGCGCTGGGCGTGTGTGCTGTGTTGTCGTGTGTGCAGTGTTGTGCCGGCGTTCGGTGGACAAATCGATTGCGGGTTGCTCGTGCTGGATGCGATCGGTAGTGCAGCGAGAACGCCAGGGCCACGGGTGATGCCATGCAGGGCGCCCCAGCGGCTTCGCTGCTGTCGGGCTGCTCCAGGTTCGCGCCTTCGCGCTCATCCCCTGCGGGGACGGCTTGCAGCCGCCTTGCATATCCCTGGCGCGGGGCCTGCGGCCCCTGACATCCTCGATCAGACCTGTCTGCGGCAGGTGAGGGCGCTCGCCGCGCGGCGGTTCCGGTGCGCCTCGGCCCGGCGTCTGGGGGCTGCCGTCTTCCTGAGTGCTTCACCTTCTCGGCGACCGTGCACCCGCGCGGCCGGGCGACCGGCTGCGCCTGCAAGGGGGTGTTCATAACGCTGCGCGTTACGAATGCTTCCCCCTTGCTCTCCCGTCCGAGCGTGCGCGCTGTGTCACCGGGCGAAGAACTCAGGAAGACGGCGGCCAGGCTCGGCAGCTCGGCCGATGCGATGCGGAACCCTTTCACGAGGGGCTCTGAATCTAGGAATCCGGCAGGGCTTCGTCCATGCACCCATCCATTCATTCACTGATTCACGCATCGAAGCGATCGAAAGGAAACGCACATGACTGCCAGAACGACTGCACGGACGCCCTCGGATACCCCTGCGAGCTCCGCCACCGTCCGGGCCAAGGTGGCGCCCGCCGCTGCCAGCGATGGTGCCGCCACGAAGACGCCGCGGGTCGAAAGGCCCAAGCACGCCGGCGACACGACCCAGGCGCAGCCTTCGAAGGCTGCCCCGCCGCAAAATCCCACCCACGAGAAACCGGTTGCGAACGAGTCCGGTGCCATTGCCGCCGCGCCGGCGCGCGACATCGACGTGCCGCTGCATCAACTGGTGCTCGACGACGCCAATGTCCGCAAGGTCCGCAGCGCGGGTGGCGTGGAGGAACTCGCCGCGCTCATCGATGCGCAGGGCCTGTTGCATCGCCTTGCCGTGGTCGCCCTGGCCGATGGTCGGTTCGGCGTCATCGCCGGGGGGCGACGTCTGCTGGCATTGCACAAGCTCGCCAGCGACGGGCGATGGTCGGCCGCCCGGCCCGTCGAGTGCCGGCTGTACGACAGCGCGCAGGCGGTGGAGATTTCGCTGGCGGAGAACTCGGGGCGCGAAGCGATGCACCCAGCTGACGAGGCCGAGGCCTTTCTGGCGCGGGTCGACGCGGGGCAGAGCGTGGCCGAGATCGCTGTGCGCTTCGGCGTGGCACCGCTGACTGTCGAGCGCCGTCTCAAGCTCGCCCGGCTTGCGCCACGTTTCCTCGCGATGTACCGGGAAGGAAGCATCGAGTCGGACATCCTGTATGCGCTGGCACTGACTGACAACCACAAGGCCCAGGAGGCCGTGTGGGACGGCCTGCCCACGTATCGCCGGGACGCCTGGACCATCCGACGCCTCCTGACCGAAGGCGCGGCCACCGCGGAAAGCCATCTCGCGCGCTTCGTGGGTGTCGAGACCTACGAGGCACGAGGTGGCAAGGTTCGGCGCGACCTGTTCGCCGACGACGATGCCGGCCGTTCGGGCATCTATCTGGAGGCACCGGGGCTGCTGCGTCAGCTCGCCACGGAGAAGCTGCAGGCGGCCGCCGAAGAGGTGCGCGCTGAGGGCTGGGCATGGGTCGAAGGCTTGATCGATGCAGATCGGCTGGCTTTGCGCGCCTACGGGCAGCAGGCGCCTTCCGAACGTGCGCCCAGCGACGCGGAGGCTGCCATGTTGGCCGCGCTGGAGACCGAGCGCGAGCGGCTCAGCGCGGCCTACGATCGGAATGAGGCGAAAGCACTGCAGTTCGAGGACGACGGCGATGGGATCGACGCCTACGAGGCCGAGGAAGTGCGGTTGTCGGGCCTGTTGAGCGACCTCGAAGACCGGATCGACGCGGCGCGCGCTGCGCTACGGGTCTGGACGTCCGAGCAGATGGGGCGGTGTGGTGCGATGCTGCGCATCGACAGCGACGGAACGCTCGTCGTGCATCGTGGGCTGCTTCGGCGCGAGCCCGCCCATGATGGAGCCTGCGGCGCTGGCACCGAAGACGGCGAAGGGTTGGTCAGCAGGGCAGGGCGGGGCAGCGAGAGCGATGAGGCGGCCGAGGCCGGCAAACGCCGCGCCGTTTTCAGCGAGAAGCTGATGCGCGACCTCACGGCCCATCGCACCGCCGCCTTGCAGGCCGCGCTCACGCAGGACGTCGACGCGGCACTCGCGACGCTGGTGCACCGCATGGTGGAGACGGTGTTCGATCTCTATGACCGGGGCAACGACATCGTGAGGGTGACGGTGCGCCCAACAGGAGATCTCGCACTCGCCGAGCATGCGAGCGACTACATCCATACACCCGCCGCCGCGCTGCTGGAGCGCGCCGCGAGCGATTGGGGCGAGCGCCTGCCCCGTGATCCGGCCGCGACCTTCCGTTGGCTGCTTGCGCAGGAGCGTCAGACCTTGCTGCAGCTGCTGGCCTATTGCACGGCGCGCAGCATCGACGCGATCCAGGGCCGTGAACGCCGGCGTAACCAGAGCGATGCAATCGCCGAGGCGCTCAGCCTGGACATGGCCGACTGGTGGACGCCAAGTGCTGCGAACTACCTGCACAGCGTGAGCAAGGCCAAGGCGATAGAGGCGGTCCGGGAAGCCAGTGGCATCGATTGCACCAAGGAAGTCTCTGCCATGAAGAAGTCCGAGGCCGTGGCCTATTGCGCCGCCAAGCTCGAAGGTACGCGTTGGCTGCCTGTTCCGTTGCGGCCGCTGGTTGTCGGTCCGTCGCTCGCCTGCGAGGACGCGCACACCGAGCAAGAGAAGAACGAGGGGGCAGAAGAAGCCATGAACCGGGCTGGACCGGATAGCGATGCTGTCTCGGACGCTGGTCGTGATCAACCGGACCATGAGGCCTAGCCGGCTGGATTGATACCGAGCATCCAGCCTGCGCAGAGCAGGCCTGAGCCTGTCGCCCGCGAATGTGCGGGCGGCAGGCTATTTTTTGCCTGAACTCGTGCTTTGATGCATGACGGACCGCGCGGATGCATGACCTCGCGAACAACGAGCGATGGCATGTCGCTGGGTAGTCCGCTTCCACTGGCGTCGTGTGCAGGCGGCGGTGGCTGGGTTTCTTAGGGGGGCGGTGGCCAGCGCGCTATGCGCGGGTTGTTGGTCAGCGCGGGCTTGGGCCCGCGGGTCGTGTTGTGTGGAGCGCACGACTCGCTTCGCCTCGTGCTGGCAGGGGGCGCGAGCTGGCGTGGGGGAGGGCGTGTCGCGGTGGCTGGGTCCTTTTTTTGGGGCGGTGGCCAGCGCGCTGTGCGCGGGTTGCTGGTCAGCGCGGGCTTCGGGCCCGCGGGCCGTGTTGCGGGGGGCGCATGACTCGCTGCGCCTCGTGCTGGCAGGGGGCGGGTGGCGTGGGGGAGGGCGTGTCGCGGTGGCTGGGTCTTTTTTTTTTGGGGGGTGGCCAGCGCGCTGTGCGCGGGTTGCTGGTCAGCGCGGGCTTGAGCCCGCGGGTCTTGTTGTGTGGAGCGCACGACTCGCTTCGCCTCGTGCTGGCAGGGGGCGGGTGGCGTGGGGGAGGGCGTGTCGCGGTGGCCGGGTCTTTTTTTTGGGGGGGCGGTGGCCAGCGCGCTGTGCGCGGGTCGCTGGTCAGCGCGGGCTTGGGCCCGCGGGTCGTGTTGTGTGGAGCGCACGACTCGCTTCGCCTCGTGCTGGCAGGGGCGTGGTGACGTGGCGGGGTTGGCTCGCGTGACCTTCAGCGTGCCACGCCGTTCTCGCTGTCAAGGCCTGCGCGCGCTCTGCGCGCTGGCGGCCTGCGGCCGTCTTCGAGCCTTGACCGCTGCGCTTCGGCGTGACCGTGACGGTCCTGGGCAATCCCGCCCTTTTCTTGGAGCGTCACATGACTTTCTCGTACTTCTTTTTGAGCGACGAACAGGTTCGGCGACTTGTCGCGAATGGCCGCGCATCGCGCGAATTTGAGGCGCGCGACGAACTTTTCGATCCGTCACCGGTGGTCAAGCTCTTCACGCCGGATGCCGGCGCGACGTGGTTGCTGAGTGAGATCGATCCCGACGATCCGACGATCGCCTTCGGTCTGTGCGATTTGGGGCAGGGCTATCCCGAATTGGGATGCGTGAGTCTTGACACGCTGGCTTGCCTGAGGGGGCCGTTGCACTTGCCGATCGAGCAGGACGTGGGATTCCAGGCGACGCGACCGCTCAGTGCCTATGCAGTCGCGGCACGCTTGGCGGGCCGGATCGAGGCCTGAGCGGTCGGCCTGTGCCGGCAGCTGCGCTGCCGGCATTTGTTTGTGCTTCTTTCCTTCTTTTGTTCTTTTTCCTTCTCTCGTTGTGCGGGGCGCTGCCTCTTGCGTTTTTGGAAGGACGGTCTGAGGGGTGCTCACCGGGGTGTCCGGGGCGGCGCTCAGGTCGCTGCCGGGTGTCAAGCCGTTCCCGGGACCGCCTCTTTCCGACGCCTGGCTGCGGGCCTTGCGGCCGCCAGGGTGCGGCTGCGCCCCCGGCCTCACCCGGTCCCTGCGCTTTGCTGCGGGCTGCGGCTTGCGGGCGGGCCCTGGCGCCCGCGCGGTCCTCGCCGTCATGGCGTCGAGGCGGCTCCGCGGGAGCCGGCCCGTCACCTCACAGAAAGGCAGACTCCCCATGGACAGCTCCGATCCTCGTACGCCATTCTTCCCTCCCCCCGCCGTCGCAGGCGGCGCGCCTGGTGCCGGCGGTCCGCGCGAACCACAGGCTTCGATCGTGTGGCGCTATGCCCTCAGCGTTGATCGTCGCTGGGCCCTGGTTTTCGATGCGCAGGGGCGCAATCTTGGGGAAGTTCACCGTCCCGCCCTGGCCGCGGGGCCTGATGGCCGGCTTCTCACCTTCGAGCAAGTCGTGCGTCTGATGTGTGCGGCGCCGCGCATGCGCACGTTGCTGCAGGAGATCGTTGCATCTGGTGGCGCCGACGTGCCCGCGTCCCGTGCGCAAGATGGGTGCTTGGCGCGTGCCCGCGCGCTCCTGGCGGAGCTGGGGTAGCTGTCTCGCCGACGCGGCCGCCCTTGTCATTGGCTGGCGGCGGCGGCGGGGCCATGCGATCGTATGCGGTCTCTTTTTGCTCAGGGAATCACGATCGATGTGTCGGTCTTCACGCGATCGAGTGCCACGAGCGAGCGAAAACTCTTGACGGCCTCGTTCTGCGCAAACAAGCGCCGCGTGAGACCTTCGTAACTGCGCATGTTGGGCGCGACGATGATGAGCACGCAACTGACGCCACCCGTCACGTAAAAGCATTGTTGGACTTCGGGAGTGTCCCGAAAAAGCGCTTTGGCGCGATCCACCGTCGACGCTCGCTCGTCGACGAGTTGTACCTCGACGATGGAGGTGATGGTGGCCGACACCGCCTCCGGGTCGACGATCGCCACGTTTTTCATGATCACGCCCGCCGCCTCCATGGCCGCGATGCGCCGCTGCACGGCTGCCGCGGACAGATGGACCTCCTCGGCGATCACCCGCTGTGGTGTCTTGTTGTCACGTTGCAGGATGCGAAGGATCTCACGGTCCTGGCGATCGAGCGCGAATTCGGTGGCCGGGGGCTTGGGTGCCATGTCGAGTGAAAAGTGCGTCCGGGTGGTGATTTTCGGGTGATTTAATCAGGGCGGCGAATATAAAGTGCGCGGATGACCTCCCTCTCCAACGCACGGCCTGTCGGCGCGGCCCCCTCCCACCCCCTCCTGGGGGTGGCCTGCGGCGCGGGTGCCGGCGCACTGTGGGGTCTGGTTTTTCTGGCACCGGCCTTGGTCAAGGACTTCGATCCGCTGCAATTGAGCATCGGTCGATACTTGTGCTATGGCGTCCTCGCCGCGCTGATGCTTGCGCCGCGCTGGCGGCAGGTGGCGACGAGCTTGTCGCGATCGCACTGGTTCACCTTGTCCTGGCTCGCCCTGACTGGGAACATCGTTTACTACATCTTGTTGTCGAGCGCGGTGCAGATGGGAGGCATCGCCATGACCTCGCTGGTGATCGGGTTCCTTCCGGTGGCTGTGACCGTCATCGGCAGTCGCGACACCGGCGCGGCGCCCTTTAAGGCGCTCGTGCCGTCGCTCCTGCTGAGTGGCGCCGGCGCGCTTTGCATTGGGTGGGAGGCCTTGGCCGCTTCGAATGCGGCGGCGCCGGGGTCGAGCGGGCTCGGGCTTGTGTGTGCCGTGGGCGCGCTGGCGTCCTGGACAGCGTTTGCGGTGGGCAATGCGCGTGCCCTGAAGCGGATGCACGTCGTCTCTGGACACGACTGGAGCCTGTTGACGGGGATCGTCACGGGCGCGCAGAGTCTGCTCTTGCTGCCGCTGGCCCTGCTCCTGGCGACGACGCAGCACGACGCGCATCAGTGGGTGCGATTCGCCTCGGTGTCGCTGGCCCTGGCTCTGGTGGCTTCCATCGCAGGCAATGCGTTGTGGAACCGGATGAGTCGCCTGCTTCCCCTCACGGTGGTCGGACAGATGATTCTTTTTGAGACCGTTTTCGCGCTCGTCTATGGCCTTGCATGGGAGCGCAGGCTGCCGAGCGTGTTCGAGACGCTCGCGCTCGTCTTCGTGGTCTCGAGCGTGCTGGCTTGCCTCGCCGCGCATCGCAGTTTGCCCGGCAAAAGAGAGCTCGCTTGAGCGAACGCTCGGGCAAGGCGATTGCACGGCGCTGACTGGCGCCTTCACCCCCGGTCAACCTGATCGCGGGTGTTCGGCATGCCGAACACCGGTCGAAGAGGGGGCGAGGGGCTCGCCGCTGGCGAGGTCCGGCGCTCACATGAGCGTGGAAACCTGGTTTCCAGCGGTGGGCGCCTCGCTTTTATTGGGCCGCGGGCGCGTTCGCCACCGCGGCCACGCCGGGCGCGCGCATGGCCGCCTCGTAGCGCGCATCGGTCAGGGTGCCGAGGAAGGCGCTGATCGCGTCGATCTCCTCGTCGCTGAGCCCCGGCGTGCTGCCCGGGCGGCGGTTCATCGGCGTCGAGTTCACGTTGATGTTCGCGCGATGCGCGGCGGGCACGTCGTCGAAGGTGGAGCGGCCGTGGTACCACTTGGCCGGATCGGTCGATCGCGTGGCGTAGAAGGCCACCGCCTCGCGCAGCGTGGCGAAGGTGCCGTTGTGCATGAAGCTCTGGCGCACCGCGACGTTGCGCAGGCCCGGGGTGCGGAAGTAGCCGCACCACTGGCCGGGATCGGGCCAGCGCAGCTGCGAGGCCGTGCGGCACAGGCCGTTGTCGAAGTGGCGCGCATCGCGGTTCGCGGGCAGCGCCAGGTTGCGCGGCACGGCGATCGCGTCGTAGCCGAAATCGGTGAACAGCGAGCGCTCGGGCCGGCTCGCGGTGTCCGAGAGCGTGTGGCAGGACATGCAGTTGCCCTTGTCCGGATTCTTGAACAGCGCCAGGCCGCGCATCTCCTGCGGGCTCAGCGGCGTGCGCAGGCGCAGGTAGTCGTCGAAGCGCGAGCTGAAGGGCGCCATCTCGTCGCTCTGCAGATAGGCCTCCAGCGCCAGGCCGATGCCCTGGACCATGCGCTGCGGATCGCGCAGCACCTCGGGCCCCAGCGCCTGCGACAGCGCCGGTGCGAGTTCGGTGGCGCGTACCTTGCGCAACAGGCTGCGCGGCGAGCCGTTGTTCATCTCGTCGGGATCGAACAGCGGGCCGCGGACCTGTTCGGCCAGCGTGTCGGCGCGACCGTCGGCGAACAGGCCGCCGAACGGCGAGGCATAGGGCGCGTCGTCGTCCTGATAGAAGTGGCGCCGCGGCACGTAGCGCACGTACAGCAGCGAGGGCGCGGTGCGCGCGCTGAAGCGGCCCGCGCGGCTGCCTTGCGGCGTGCGCGGCCCCGCGAGCGATGGCGCATTCAGCGTCGAGGTGAAGGCGCGCAGCGGGTCGTGGCAACCGGCGCACGACAGGCCTTGCGGCTGCGACAGCCGGGTGTCGAAGAAGAGGCGCTTGCCCAGCGCCGCCAGCGCGGGATCGGGCCGGAACACGGCCGCCGTGGGATCGACGCGCGCGGCCAGCTTCGGCGTGGCGCCGATGTGCTCGATCACCTGGCTCGCGGGGCCGCCCGGGCCGATGACCTGCATCGATCCGGGAGCGGCGCCCGCGGCACCCACGATCCATCCGAGGCAGGCCGCGCCCAGCGCGAGCGCGGCGCCCGCGAGCGGGGGGAAGCGCGTCGAGCGCCGCGTCACGGCGTCAGGAAGCCGGTCTTGTCGCAGCTCAGCGCCCGACCGGTCTGCCCGCAGGTGGCGAGCAGCTTGCCGGCCACGGTGTAGGCCTTGAAGGTCCAGCCCACGTCGGGCGACTTCTTGCGCTCCATCAGCATGAAGCCGAAGGTGTTGTGGTGCGTGATGCGGTCGATCGTCACGCCCGGCGCGGGCGTGGTGCCGGCGGGCAGCGGGTCGGGCAGCGCCACGTCGAGGTTGTCGCCGCCGTTGCCCGACACCACGGTGGCCGGATGGTCGGTGGCGAAGTTCAGCGCCTGGAAGTCGTGCACGTGGCCATGCAGCGCGATGTGCACGCCGCTCGGGTAGTAGGCCTTCGCATAGAGGTTGTTCATCACCGACTGCAGCGCGAGGTTGCCCGGCGCGGGCGTCGCGCCCGCCACCGGTGCGAAGGCCAGGATCGGGTGATGGTTGGTGAAGATGGTGGTGCTCATGCCCGGCTTCGCCGCCAGCGTCGCCACGGTCTGGAACTGCTTCTGGTAGGCGATGAACTGCGGATCGTCGGTCTTCAGCGCCGCCTTGCCGGCCTTGGCCGAGTCGAACACGATGACCTGCGAGCCGCCACCCAGCGACACGGCATAGGGCTCGGCATAGTTGCCCGTGCTGTCGTTGGCCGGGTCGTTGCACGAGCGCTTGTCGGCATAGGCGCGCGTGTCGAGGAAGCGGTACCAGCCCTGGCCGCCGCGCGCGCACTCCTCGTGGTTGCCGCGCACCAGTACCCAGGGGGCTTTCGCGAGCAGCGGCGCGGCGGGCCTGAAGAAGTCGGCCTGCCAGGTGTCCCAGCCGTAGCCCCAGGGGCTGTCCTTGCAACCGGCCACGTCGGCCGGGCAGGCGTTCTCGCGGTAGTGGTAGTCGCCGATGTGCAGCACCAGGTCGGGATCGAAGCCGGCGGCGGTGGCGGCCAGCGGCGCGAACGGCCACACGCTGCTGTCGTTGCAGGGCTGGTAGGCGTTGTCGGCCTTCTTCAGGCGGCAGCCGGTGTCGGCCAGCACCAGGATGCGCTGCGGCTCGGCCTTGGGCAGCGGCAGCGAGCGGCTGCCGACGGCGACCTGCTTCGCGCCCGAGGGAAGGGTGGCCTCGCAGGTCGACACCGGGAACTCGGACGGCTTCGAATCGGCGGGATCGCTGGCCGTGGTGCGCAGCGGCATCGAGCCCGCGCCGATGCGCAGGCTCATGCGGCTGGCCTTGCCGTCGACCGTGATCTGCGGGCAGGTGGCGTTCGCATCGGCCGCCGTGTCGGCGGCCGGCGCGGCGTAGCTGGTGATGACGCGCGCGAAGGCCGCGTTGCCCTCGCCGACCTCGACCCAGGCGGCCTGCAGGTTGGCGTCGGCCGTGGCCGCGTCGGGCGCCGGGGCGGGCGGCGGCGCCGAAGCCGGCGGCGCGGCGGGCGCGCCGGGCACCGGCACGAAGCTGCTCGAGGAGCCGCCGCCGTTGCAGGCTTGCAGGGCGGCGATGGAAGCGAGCGCGGCGAAGGCGGCGAGCCAGCGCAAGCGGCGTGCGTCGAGCCGCGCGCGCGGCGTCGTGGGAGTGGCGTGCATGGGGATCCCTCTGTTGTGGGTTGTTGTCGTGGGCCCCCGGACGATACGAAGCGAACATGCAAGCCGTGTTACAGCGCCGTGTCAGCGGCCCGCGCCAGCCCCTTCACGCCTGCATTCCGCTCACTTCGCGCCCGGATGCAACCCCAGCACATTCGCCCCGATGGCCGGATCGACGAAGCGCTCGAGCCGCTGCGGGTGCAGGATCACCGTGATCTCGCACGAGCCCGTGCCCACCGTCAGGCCCAGCAGGTGGCCGCCCGCGCCGATGAAGCTGCCGTCGGTCACGATGCCGTGCGCATGGATCGAGGGCTTGCCTTCCTTCCAGGCGATCGAGCCCGTGAGGTTGGCGAGCTCCACGTTCTTGAAGGTCTTCGGGTCGAAGACCTTCCTCGAGAAGTCGTAGAAGCCGAAGGTGGCCTCGCGCATGAAGCCGATGCCCACGATGCTGGCGCTCGGTATCTGCTCGATCACGGCGAGGCGCTCGAGGTGGGCGAGCACGTCGTCGCCGTTGCGCAGCACCATCAGGTAGCCGGTGGGCGTGCGCGTGACCTTGCCGGTCAGGTCCTGAGCGCCGGCCGAGGCGCTGAAGGCGAGCGAGGCACAGGCGGTGGCCAGTGCGAAGAGGGCGGATGCGAGGGTTTTGAACATCGGTCTGTCTCGTTTCTTTTTGAAGATGCAACCAGGTTGCGGATTCGGCTTGCGCCGCACGGGTGAGGAACGGCCGCACGCCAGCACCGAAAGTGCTGGCGCGCCGCTGTCCGGCACGGGGAGCCGCGGGCCGTGGCCCGCGGAAGATCAGGAACTCACGAGGCGCTCGTGCCCTGGGCGACGGCCGCGTGCACCTTGGCGCGCAGCCGCGCGACGTCGACGACGAAGCGGCTGTGGGTGCCGCTCGCGACTTCCTTGTCGCCTTCGTGCACCGTGAACTCGAAGTCCACGCCGCGGCCGTCGACCGCGCGCACCCGCGCCTCGATGCGCACCGGCTGGCCCAGCAGCGTGGCGCCCACGTGCTTGAGCGCGATCGCGGTGCCGACCGAGGATTCGCCCGCGCCCACGTGGTCGAGCAGGAAGTCGAGGCAGGTCTGCTCGACGTCGCGCACGAGCTCGGGCGTGGCATAGATGCGCAGGTCCTCGCCGAGGAAGTCGACGGTGCGCGGCCGGTCGATCACGAGTTCGCGGCGGGTGAGGGCGCCTGCGCGCAGTTCTGAATTCATGGGGTTCGTCCGAAAGCGTTGAGCGTCAATTGACGTTGTCCCGACTGGCTGTGCGTCGGCGCGAAGGGCAGTCTAGGAATCGCGGCGCCGAGCGGCAAACGAGTTTTTCTCGAAGCATTGCGTAGAAAATATTGAAGACCCCGCGCCCCCGCCCCGTGCCCGCTCCCGAAGGAATACGTCCACCATGTCGCGCCCCATTCCCCCGCTCAATCCGCTGCGTGCCTTCGAGGTCGCGGCGCGGCACCTGAGCTTCACGCGCGCGGCCGACGAGCTCTTCGTCACGCCCTCGGCCGTGAGCCACCAGATCAAGACGCTCGAGGAGAACCTCGGCATCGCGCTGTTCGTGCGCGACACCAAGTCGCTCGCGCTCACCGCCGCCGGCAAGGCCTACCTGCCGGGCATCCAGGAAGCCTTCAAGCAGGTGATGTACGCGACGCAGCAGCTGCGCCAGTCGCAGGGCACGCCCTCGCTCAAGATCAACCTGCCGCCGACCTTCGCGGTCAAGTGGCTGATCCCGCGCATGCGCCGCTTCATGCAGGCCTACCCCGACATCGACCTCGAGATATCGACCTCCAAGCACATGGTCGACTTCACGCGCGAGGACTTCGACATGGCGGTGCGCTACGGCCGCGGCATCTACCCGGGCCTGCACTCCGAGCTGTGCCTGCCGGTCGAAGTGTTCCCGGTCTGCAGCCCCGCGCTGATGCAGGGCGAGCATCCGCTGCGCAGGCCGGCCGACCTCCGGCACCACGTGCTGCTGCACGACAACAGTACCTACAGCGACGTGAGCAATCCCGACTGGGGCATGTGGCTCGAGCATGCGGGCGTGAGCGACGTGGACGTGACGCGCGGCCCCTCTTTCTGGCCCAGCCACCTCGTGATCGCCGCCGCGGTCGACGGACTCGGCGTGGCGCTGGTGAAGAAGAACTGGGTGATGAAGGACCTGGCCGACGGCCTGCTGGTGCGGCCCTTCGACGTCACGCTGCCGGTGGAGTTCTCCTACTTCATGGTCTATCCGCAGGACCGCGCCGCCGACGCGCGCATCGCGGCCTTCGTGTCATGGGTGCACGAGGAACGCGCGAAGGACGAGGCGGCCGCTCAGAGCCTGTAGAGCCGCACGGCGTTGTCGTGCAGCAGCTGCCGGCGTTCGGCCTCGGAGTGCCCCGCGATGGCCGCGAGGAAGCCGCGCAGGATCGTCTCGTAGCTGGCCACCAGGCTGTCGACCGGGAAGTTGCTCGCGAACATGCAGCGCGACGCGCCGAAGATCGCGATCGCGTCGCGGATCAGCGGCACGTTGGCCTCCTCGGTCCATGGCAGGCCGCGTTGGCCCAGGCCCGAGATCTTGATCGCGGTGTTGGGCGCATCGGCCAGACGCTCGAGCGCGCGGCGCCAGCCCGCGAGGCCCTCGGCGCTGCGATCCGCGGGCAGGCCGCTGTGGTTGAGGATCAGCAGCGTGCTCGGAAAGTCGCGCGCTAGCTGTGCGGCCTGGTCGAGGTTCCACCAGGGGGCCTGCAGGTCGAAGGAGAGCCCATGCGTTTCTAGCAGCGCATAACCGGCGCGCCAGCGCGCATCGTCCATCGAGCCGGCCACGCCACGCGCGGCCTCGGTGGCCGACGGCGCCGTCACCGGCTTGTGGCGGATGCCGCGTACCAGCGCGAACGCGGCCTGCGCCGCGAGCACCTCGGCCGCGTCGCCACGATCGAGCGCCGCATGCGCGACGATCGCCGAGGGCCGCCCTTCGGTGGCCGCGAGGCCGGTGAGCCAGCGGGTTTCGGCCACGGGATCGGCGCGTTCCCACTCGGCCTCGATGTGCACCGTGCGCGCCGGCGCGAAGCCGCGCGTGTCGCGCGCGAGATCGGCCGGCAGGTAGTTGCGCTTCAGCGCCGAATAGTCGCCGTAGCGGAAGTTCGGCACCGTCTCGCCCTGCAGCCAGGGGTAGGGATGCGCATCGAGGTGCCAGAAATGCTGGTGCGCGTCGACGAAGGGTTCGCTGAATTCGAAAGCCATCGCGCGATTCTCGGCCGTGCGCCCGGCCTCAGCTCGAGAGGTTGATCTTGCCCGCGAGCGCCTTGAAGAACTCGCTCTCCCTGGCCATCACCGCCTCGAGCGCGGCATCGTCGGCATAGGTGTCGGTGCTGAAGTGCAGCTTGGCCAGCGCATCGAGCCAGGCGGGTTCCTTCACGGCCTTCGCGACCGCGCCCTTGAGCACCGCGATCACGTCGTCGGGCGTGCCGCGCGGCGCCGACAGGCCGCGCCAGATGCCGATCGACAGGTCGATGTTGCGTTCCTTGAGCGTCGGGATCTTCTCGAAGCCGTCGGCCACGCGCCGGTCGGCCATCACGGCCAGCGCCTTGAGCTTGCCCGCGGCCACGTAGCTCGACACCTCGGCCGTGCTCACCGTCACCGCGTCGATGTGGCCGCCCAGCAGCGCCAGCACCGCGGGCGCGCCGCCGGCATAGGGGATGTGGTTGAACTTCGCGCCGGTCTTCTCGGCCAGCGCGGCGGCCGCCATGTGCCAGGTCGAGCCATGTCCGGCATTGCCCACGCGGACGTTCGCGTCGCCCTTGCGCGCGGCCTCGAGGAACTGCTCGAGCGTGGCGTAGGGCGCGTCGGCGCGCACCACCACCGCGGCCGGGTCGGCATTGAGCCGCGCGATCGGGCGCAGGTCCTTGTACGAGAACTTGGCCAGGCCCAGGTGGTTGAGAAAGGTCAGCTCGGTCGACGACAGCACGATGCGGTAGCCGTCGGGCTTGGCGTTGACCACGTCGCCCAGCCCGAGCACGCCGCTCGCGCCGGGCTTGTTGATGACGACCACCGGCTGCGGCAGGTACTTGGCGACCGCCGCGCCGAAGGCCCGGCCCACCACGTCGGCGCCGCCGCCGGCCTGCCAGGGCACGACCAGCTCGATCGGCTTGTGCGGATAGGCGCCGCCCTGCGCCCGTGCGAAGCCCGGCGCGAACAGCAGCGCACCCGAGAGCGCGGGGATGGCGCCGAGCCAGCGGCGGCGCGAGAGGTCGATGGTGCTCGTTTGCATGGTCTTGTCTCCGTCTCGTTGTGTTTCTTGCGTGTCTCAGTCCGCCGTCGCGTCGGCCGCGGCATGCGCCGCGCCGAACGCGCCGCTGCTTCGCAGCACGGCGATGTGCTCGGCCGTCATGCCGATCTCGCCGAGCACCTGCTCGGTGTGCTGGCCCAGCAGCGGCGCCGGATGCCGCACCTGCTGCGGCGTGCCGCCGAGTTTGACCGGAAAGCCCAGGGCGCGTGTCTCGCCCTCCACCGGATGCTGGATCTTCAGCACCATGTTGCGCGCCACCGCCTGTTCGCTCGCCAGGGCCTCGGCGTAGTCGTAGATCGGCGCGGCCGGCACGCCCGCGGCCAGCAGTGCGTCGACCCACTCGGTGGCGGTGCGGCGCGCGAATTCGCGCTCCAGCTCCTCGATCAGCACCACGCGGTTGCGGATCCGCAGCACGTTGTCGGTGAAGCGCGCGTCGCGCACCAGGTCCTCGCGCCCGATCACGCCGCACAGCGCGGTCCAGAGCTTGGGGTTGGCCGCGCCGATCACGAAGGGGCGGTCGGAGGCGCGCACCGCCTGGTAGGGTGCGCTCATGCGGTTGGCGCTGCCGATCGGCGTGGGCACCTGGCCCGTGCCCCAGTATTCGGCCGATTCCCATACCGACAGGCCCAGCGCGGTCTCGAACAGCGAGGCATCGACGAACTGGCCCTCGCCCGTGAGGCCGCGGCCGATCACCGCGCTGAGGATGCCGTAGGCCGCGAACAGGCCCGCGCCCAGGTCGGCCAGCGGTATCGCCGACTTCACCGGCGGCTCGCCCGGGTGGCCCATCACGCTCATCACGCCGGTCATGGCCTGCGCGATCAGGTCCAGGCCCGGGCGCCTGGCCCAGGGGCCGGTCTGGCCGAAGCCCGAGATGCTCGCGTACACCAGCCGCGGGTTGAGCTGGCGCAGGGTCTCGTAGTCGATCTTCAGCCGCGCGGCCACGCCGGGGCGGTTGTTCTCGACCAGCACGTCGGCCTCCTTCACGAGCGCGTAGAAGGCCTCGAGGCCGGCCGGGTTCTTGAGGTCGATCTCGATGCTGCGCTTGTTGCGGTTGAGCGCGAGGAAGCCGCCGCTGTCGGCGCCCTTGAGGCGAAAGCCCATCGAGCGGCGGGTCTGGTCGCCGATGCCGGGCGTCTCGACCTTGATGACGTCAGCGCCCATGTCGCCGAGCAGCATGCAGCAGAAGGGGCCGGCCATGATCTGGCTGACGTCGAGGACCTTGATGCGGGAAAGGGGAAGGGTCACGCGGGGACTCCGGATCTGAAAGGAAGGTGGCGGGCTCAGCGGCCCGTGAAGACCGGCTTGCCCTTGGCCAGGAAGGCCTGGAAGCCGATGCGGAAGTCCTCGGTGTCGAAGCAGGCGTAGGCCTCGGCGTTCTCCTCGGCCGACAGCGGCGCGGGCTGCGCGAGCCGGCGCACGAACTTCTTGTGCCAGCGCGCCACCAGCGGCGCGCCGTTGGCGATGCGCCGCGCGGTGGCGTAGCCCTGCTCGAACACCGCGGCGTCGTCGACCACGCGGTTCACGAGGCGCTTCTCGAAGGCCTCCCTGGCATCGAACACGCGGCCCTCGAGCACGATCTCGAGCGCGGTCGCGCCGCCGACAAGGTCGACCAGCCCGCCGAGCTCGCCGTACGACATCACCAGGCCGAGCTTGTTGACCGGCACGCCGAAGCGGCTCGAACTGCCGCAGATGCGCATGTCGCAGACGGTGGCGATCTCGAGCCCGCCGCCCACGCAGGCGCCCTCGATCACCGCGAGCGTGGGGTGCTTGCTGGTGGCGATCGCATGCATCGCGCGGTGCGTGACCTCGGCATAGGCGGCCGCCTGCGCCGCGTTGGCGCGGCTGCGCTGGAACTCCTCGATGTCGGCGCCGGCCGAGAAGGCCTTGCCGCCGGCGCCGCGCAGCACCACGCAGCGCAGCGCGTCGTCGGCCGAGAGCTCGGCGAAGGCATCGGCCAGGCCCTGCCACATGACCTGGTCCATGGCGTTCATCTTGTCGGGCTTGTTGAGGGTCACGGTCGCGATGCGGTCGTCGCGCTCGACCAGGATGAGCGAGGTCATGTCGGCTTGTCTCTTTCGTAGGGGGCGGGTTGCGAACGGGCCGAAGTCTAGTGAGCGGCCCGCGCGCGGCCAAACGAAAAAAACTGGGGCGGTCTTCAAGAAAAACTCGCGCCCGGCAGGGCCTGCGGCTTGTGAATTTTTCTCGCCCGGACTTCAAGTAAATCCACGTTGCCGCCCCCGGCACCCGTTCCTAGACTCGCGGCCCACGACGACCGGTGCCGCGTCGAGCGACACGCCGGCACCACGGACCACCGCCGAGACAAGGAACCAGCGCATGGCGCTCATCAACTACATCACCCAGATCCAGATCGACTTCGGCGCCGTGCAACTGCTGGCGCAGGAGTGCGACCGCCTCGGCATCCGCCGAGCGCTGGTCGTGACCGACGCCGGCGTGCGCGCCGCGGGCGTGCTCGAACGCGTGACCGCGCAGCTCGGCGCGGGCCGTGAATTCGTCGTGTTCGACGGCACGCCTTCCAACCCCACCGAGCGCGCGATGCGCGCGGCCGTGGCGCTCTATGCCGAGCACCGCTGTGACGGCATCGTCGCGGTCGGCGGCGGCTCGCCGATCGACCTCGCCAAGGGCGTGGCCGTGTGCGCCACGCACGAAGGGCCGCTGAAGTCCTTCGCGGCCATCGAGGGCGGCGTGGCGCGCATCACCGCGGCCACCGCGCCGGTGATCGCCGTGCCCACCACGGCCGGCACCGGCAGCGAGGTGGGCCGCGGCGCGGTGCTGATCCTCGACGACGGCCGCAAGGTCGGCGTGCTCTCGCCGCACCTGGTGCCGCGCGTCGCGCTGTGCGATCCCGAACTCACGCTGGGCCTGCCGCCGATGCTGACCGCCGCCACCGGCATGGACGCGATCGCGCACTGCATGGAGACCTTCATGGCGCCGGCCTTCAACCCGCCGGCCGACGGCATCGCGCTCGACGGCCTGCGCCGCGCCTGGCGCCACATCGAACGCGCCACCGCCACGCCCGGCGACCGCGAGGCACGCCTGAACATGATGAGCGCCTCGATGCAGGGTGCGCTCGCGTTCCAGAAGGGCCTGGGCTGCGTGCACAGCCTGAGCCATTCGCTCGGCGGCATCGCGCCGCGCCTGCACCACGGCACGCTCAACGCGATCCTGCTGCCGGCCGTGATCCGCTTCAACGCGCAGGCCGAGTCGATGCGCAAGGACGAGCGCCTCGCGCGCATGGCGCAGGCCATGGGGCTGGGCGGCGGCGACGAGGTGGCGCCGGCCGTCGCGGCAATGAGCGCGCGCCTCGGACTGCCCACCGGCCTGGCCGCGCTCGACGTCTCGCCCGACCTGTTTCCGCGCGTGATCGAGGGCGCGCTCAAGGACCACTGCCACAAGACCAATCCGCGCGAAGCCAGCGTGGCCGACTACCAGGCCCTGCTGGCCGAGTCGATGTAAGCCTCGAAAAGAACACAAGGAGACAACGCCATGCAACGCCGCCGCTTCATCGCATCGACACTGGCCGCCAGCGCGGCCCTGCCTTTCGCCACCGTGCGCGCGCAGACCGCGCCGCTGCCCACCACGCCCGTGCGCATCGTCGTCGGCTTTCCGCCCGGCGGCGGCACCGACGTGATGGCGCGCGTGATGGCGCAGAAGCTCGCCACCCTGTGGGGCGTGCCGGTCACGGTCGAGAACAAGGCCGGCGCGGGCGGCGTGATCGCCGCCGAGTACGTCGCGAAGCAGCCGAACAACGGCACCACGCTCTTGATGACCAACATCAGCAACCATGCGATCGCGCCCGCGCTCTACCCCACGCTGGGCTACGTGGTGGAGCGCGACTTCACGCCGCTCGTGCTGGTGGGCGTCACGCCGAACCTGCTGATCTGCAACCCCTCGAAGCCCGCGCGCACGGTCAAGGACCTGGTGGCGCTGTGCCGCGACAAGCCGGGCACCGTGACCTTCGGCTCCTCGGGCGCGGGCGCCTCGCAGCACCTGGCGATCGAACTCTTCAAGCTGCGCGCGGGCGTCGATGCGCTGCACGTGCCCTACCGCGGCTCGGGCCCGATGCTCACCGACCTGATTGGCGGCCAGATCGACTACAGCTTCGAGACCATGACCTCGGCCACGCCGCACGTGGCCAGCGGCAAGCTGGTGGCGATCGCGCAGACGCGGCCGCGGCGCTCGAAGGCGCATCCCGAGGTGCCCACCGTGGCCGAGCTCGGCTACCCGGGCTTCGATGCCAGCACCTGGTACGGCCTGGTCGGGCCGGCGCAGATGAACGCCGCGATGGTGCAGCGCATGAACGAGGACTTCAACCGCGTGCTCGCCATGCCCGACGTGGCGGAGAAGCTCGCGAGCTACGGCGCCGAGGACGGCGGCGGCAGCGCCGCGAAGTTCGCCGAGTTCATCGGCACCGAGAAGGACAAGTGGGCCAAGGTGGTCAAGGAAGCCAAGGTCACGGTCTGACGGCGGCCCCCGGAAGGCGCGCGCCTTCCCCGAATTTCAACGACAGGAGACGACAACATGCACAGGAATTTCAGGTCCCTGGCCGGCGCGCTGCTGGCCGCGCTGCTCGGCCTCGGCGCCGGCACCGCCGCCGCGCAGGCGCCGGTCAAGCTGCGCTTCAGCCACACCGTGCCCGAGAGCGATTCGCAGCACAAGGCCGCGCTCGAGTTCGCGAAGCGCGTGAAGGAGCGCACCGGCGGCGCGGTGGAGATCCAGGTCTTCGCCAACAGCCAGCTCGGCAACGACGTGACGCTGGTGACCGGCGTGCGCAGCGGCACCATCGACATCGGCGCCACCGGCAATCCCTTCGTGACCGGCCTCGCGCCCAAGCTCAATGCGCTCGACCTGCCCTACCAGTTCGCCGATGCGCAGCAGGCCTACCGCACGCTCGACGGCCCGGTCGGCCGCTCGCTGCTCGACGAGCTCGGCACGCACCAGATCAAGGGCCTGGCCTTCTGGGAGATCGGCTTTCGCAGCCTGGGCAACAACAAGCGGCCGATCAACGGCGCGGCCGACATCAAGGGCCTGAAGATCCGCACCACGCCCAATCCCTCGCACCTCAAGGCCTTCCAGCTGCTGGGCGCGAACCCGCAGCCGATGCCCTTCGCCGAAGTGTTCGGCGCGCTCGAGTCGGGCGCGGTCGACGGGCAGGAGAACCCGCCCACGCTGATGCTGTCGTCGAAGATGTACGAGGTGCAGAAGTACCTGTCGCTCACGCGCCATGCCTACACGCCGCTGGTGGTGATCATGAACAAGGCGCGCTTCGATGCGCTCAAGCCCGAGTTCCAGAAGGCGATGCTCGAGGAGGCCGCGGCGGCCGCGAACTTCCAGCGCAAGCTCAACAACGACGGCGAGAAGGACGCGATCGCCCAGCTGCGCGCCAAGGGCATGCAGATCAACGAGACGCCCGACGTCGCGAGCATCCGCCAGGTGGTGCGCGAGGAGACGCGCAGGATGTACGTCGAGAAGAACGGCGACGCGGTGCTCAAGGCGATGGACGCGCAGCCGTGAGCGCCGTGCTTCCCGCCGCCATCGTCGACGCGCACCACCACCTGTGGCACCTGGGCGAGGGCCACTTCCCGTGGCTGCAGGACGGCTACGACGCCGGGGCCTTCTTCCTCGGCGACTACGCGGTGCTGCGGCGCGACTTCGGCGTGGCCGACTACCGGGCCGCCACCGAAGGCCTGCCGGTGGTGGCCACGGTGCATGTGGAGGCCGAGCGCTCGCGCGCCGAGTCGCTGGCCGAGACGCGCTGGCTGCATGCCGTCCACGCGACGCACGGCTTTCCGAATGCCGTGGTGGCCAACGTCGAATTCCTCGCGAGCGATGCCGAAGCGCAGATGCGCGCGCAGGCCGAATGGCCGCTGGTGCGCGGCGTGCGCTGCAAGCCGCGCATCTCGCGCGGCCCCGACCACAGCGTGCGCGGCGAGCCTGGCACCCTGCAGGACGAGCGCTGGTGCGCGGGCCTGGGCCTCTTGCGCGACAACGGCCTGCTGTGGGACGTGCGCGTGCCCTACTGGCACCTGGAGGAAGCGGCCGAGGCCGTCGCGCGCTTTCCGGGGCTGCGCGTGGCGATCGAGCATGCGGGCCTGCCCTGGGACCGCAGCGAGGCCGGCCTCGCGCACTGGCGGCGCGGCATGCGCGCGCTCGCGGCGTTGCCCGAGGTGATGGTCAAGCTCTCGGAATTCGGCCTGCCCGATGCACCCTGGAGCGCCGACAGCAATGCACGCGTGGTGCGCGAGACGGTCGAGGTCTTCGGCGCCGGGCGCTGCATGTTCGCGAGCAACCTGCCGGTGTCGGGCCTGCGCGCGTCCATGGCCGAGGTGATGCGCGCGGTGGCCGAGGGGCTGAACGGCCTCGACGACGCGGCGCGCGACGCGGTCTGGCGCGGCAACGCCTTGCGCTTCTACCGCATCGACACGGCGGGCCCGGGGCGCTGAGGCGGCCGGGTGCAAGAACCAACCACAACAGGAGACTCCCCATGCTTTCCCGCCTCTTCGAGCGCGGCGCCAACGTGTTGATGATCGCGATGATGGCCGTGATGGTCGCGCTCGTGTTCGGCAACGTCGTGCTGCGCTACGCCTTCAACTCCGGCATCGTGTTCTCGGAGGAAGCCTCGCGCTTCGTCTTCATGTGGCTCACGCTGGTCGGCGCGCTGCTGGTGATGAAGGACAACGCGCACCTGGGCATGTCGACCGTCGTCGCGCGGCTCGGCGAGCGCGGACAGCGCTTCTGCCGCGGCGTGGCCGACCTCGGCGCGCTGGCCTGCTGCCTGCTGCTCGCGCACGGCAGCTGGAAGCTGGTGGTGATCGGCATGGACGACCGCGCACCGGTCACCGGCGTGCCGATCGGCCTGGTCTATGCCTGCCTGCTGGTCAGCAGCGTGGGCATGGCGCTGATGCTGGTCGGCTCGCTGTGGCGCCTCTGCACGGGCCGCATGGCGCGCGAGGAACTGGTCAACGACACCGGCAGCGCGGGCGAGTGAGCGCGAACTAAAAGAACACGGGACATCCATGACCATCTTCGTCTTCATCGCCTCGCTGCTCGGGGCCATGGCCTTCGGCATGCCCATCGCCTTCGCGCTGCTCGTCTGCGGCGTCGCGCTGATGGTGCACCTGGGCAACTTCGACACCCAGATCCTCGCGCAGAACATGCTCGAGGGCGTCAACAACTATCCGCTGATGGCGGTGCCCTTCTTCATGCTCGCGGGCGAGCTGATGAACGCGGGCGGCCTGTCGGCGCGTATCGTCAAGGTGGCCGACGCGCTAGTCGGCCATGTGCGCGGCGGCCTGGGCTACGTGGCCATCATCGCGGCCACCGTGGTCGCGAGCATCTCGGGCTCGGCCGTGGCCGACACCGCCGCCGTCGCGGCGCTCCTGATCCCGATGATGCGCAAGGCCGGCTATGACGTGCCGCGCGCGGCCGGCCTGATCGCGGCCGGCGGCATCATCGCGCCCGTGATTCCGCCCTCGATCGCCATCGTGGTGTTCGGCGTGGTGGCGCAGATATCGATCACCAAGCTGTTCCTCGCCGGCCTGTTCCCCGGGATCATGATGGCGCTCACGCTCACCGCCACCTGGTGGTTGTGCGCGAAGAAGGAGAAGAACGTCGCGGTGCGCAGCTTCAGCGCGGGCGGCCTGGGCCGCGCGCTGCTCGACGGCGTGTGGGCGCTGGTGCTGCCGCTGGTGATCATCGGTGGCATGAAGTTCGGCGTGTTCACGCCCACCGAGGCCGCCGTGGTGGCGGTGGTCTATGCCTTCGTGGTGGGCCGCTTCGTCTACCGCGAGCTCGAGATGCCGCGCCTGCCCGAGCTGGTGCTCAGCGCCGCCAAGACCTCGAGCACCGTGCTGTTCCTCGTGGCCTCGGCGCTGGTGTCGGCCTGGCTCATCACCATCGCCAACATCCCGGCGCAGGTCAGCGAACTGCTCGAGCCCTTCGTCGACAACAAGATCCTGCTGATGTTCGTGATCATGGTGCTGGTGATCATCGTGGGCACCGCGCTCGACCTGATGCCCACCGTGCTGATCATGACGCCGATCCTGATGCCCGTGATCCACAAGGCCGGCATCGACCCCGTGTACTTCGGCGTGATGTTCATCATGAACAACGCCATCGGCCTGCTCACGCCGCCGGTGGGCACCGTGCTCAACGTGGTGGCGGGTACTTCGCGCGTGAGCCTCGACCAGGTGATCCGGGGCGTGTGGCCCTTCCTGCTGTCGCTCACCGCGCTGATGTTCCTGTTCGTTCTGTTCCCGCAGCTCATCACCGTGCCCGCCAGCTGGCTTCGCTGACAAGATGTGAGCGATAGGCCGTAGCTCAGGGCTTGGCCAGCGGCGCGATGCCCGCGCCCGTGGCGCGCAGCAGCGCGGCCGTCTCGATCTCGAGCGTGGAATCATTGCGGCCGGTGCCGCAGTAGAGCGTGACCAGGCGCGCCGCCGCCTCGTCGACGATCACGCGCGCGCCGCCCACCGGCAGCGGCGCCACGCCGCCGGGCACCATCTGCAGGTCGATGGCGAGCTCCTCGTCGGCGGCGAGCCGCAGGTCGGCGCGGCGCACGCCGAAGGCATCGGCGATGCGCTTGTAGTCGGCCCGGTCCTGGCCGCGCAGCGCGGCCAGCAGGTAGCGGCCGTTGGGCAGGCGGAACGCGAGGCACTTGACCATCGCGCCCGCGTCGAAGGGCAGCAGCGCGCGGGCGTCCTCGAAGGAGACGACGGGGGCGTGGGCATGCAGGCGGTAGGGCAGGCCGGCCTGTTGCAGGAAGGCCAGCGCGGCCGGGCTCAGCGAGGGTTCGTGAGGAGCTTGCATCGGCGCATGCTACGAAAACGCCCGCGTTCTGTCTTCAGAAGGCATCGGCGGCCGAGCGAAGCCATTGCGTGAACGCCGCGACCGCGGGCCGGTCGCCCGCGCCGCGCTGGCACAGCAGGTGGTAGCGGTACGGGCCCGGCAGATCGCCGGGCCAGGCCCGTGCCAGTTCGCCGCGCAGCAGCGCATCGCGCACCAGCACGTCGGAGGCGAGAGCCACGCCCTGCCCCGTGGCCGCGGCATCGAGCGCGAGATAGCTGTGCGAGAAGCGCAAGGCGGGCGCTGGCCGCAGCGATGCACCGGGTGCCACGCCGTGGGCCGCGAACCACGCTTCCCAGCTGATCTGCTCGGGAATGCGCGGTTCGAACTCGTCGTGCAACAGCACGCTGCCCAGCAGATCGCGCGGCGACGCGGGCATGCCATGCCGTTCCAGCCAGCGCGGGCTCGCGACGGGATAGAAGGCCTCGTGCAGCAGCGGCTGCGCCTCCATTCCAGGATAGGGGCCGGTGCCGAGCCGGATCGCCACGTCGACGCGATCGCGCGCGAAGTCCACCGGGGCCACCGCGGCGAGCACGCGCACCTCGACCGCCGGATGCGCGGCGCGGAACTCGCCGAGCCGCGGCATCAGCCAGCGCGTCACGAACGAGGGCATGGCGCTCACCGTCACTTCGCTGGCGCCTTCCGCATACTGGCGCCAGCGCATCGATACGCGCTCGAGTTCCTCGAGCAGCGGCGCGACGCCGCGCAGGTAGGCCTGCCCGATGTCGGTGAGTTCGACCGAGCGGGGCGTGCGCAGGAACAGCGGCAGGCCGAGCCAGTCCTCGAGCTGCCGCACCTGATGGGCCACCGCGCCGGCCGAGACGAAGAGTTCCGACGCGGCCTTGGCGAAGCTGCCATGGCGCGCGGCGGCCTCGAACACGCGCACCGACAGCATGGGTGGAAGCTGGCGTGCCATGGCTATCTCTCCAGGTTCAGGGGTGGGGAAGAACGATCGGCGGGACATGGCGAGCGCGAATCGCTTTGCGGCTGAGGCCCCAAAGCTTTGGTTTGTCCGCGTGGACCTGCATTCCTATGCTTCATCGCAGTGATCCGCTTCAACTTTTCTTCACGCAACAACACAGAGGACAGACGATGGACCTTCAGATCCATGGCCAGGCCAACGCGAGCCTGCCCGCCGCCTACCGGCAGGTGCTGGTGTCGTGGTCGGTACAGGGCGGGCTCAACCCGCCCGTCATCACGCATGCCAAGGGCTGCCATTTCCACGACACGAACGGCAAGGCCTATCTCGACATGACCAGCGGCTACGTGGCGGTGCCGCTGGGCCACGGGCATCCGAAGGTGGTGCGCGCGATCCAGCAGCAGGCCGAACGGCTGTGCTGGGTGGCTTCGAGCTACTTCAACGACGTGCGCGCCGAATACGCCGAGTTGCTGAACCGCATCTCGCCGTGGAGCGAGGGGCTGCGCGTGCACTTCGCGAGCGGCGGTGGCGAGGCCAACGACGATGCGGTGAAGATCGCGCGCCTCGTCACGCGGCGGCCCAAGGTGCTGACCGCCTACCGCTCCTACCATGGCAGCACCATCGGCGGCAGCGCGCTGACGGGCGTGGACCGCTGGCGCGACCCGCTGCCGAACCTGCCGGGCATGGTGAAGTTCTTCACTCCCTATCCTTACCGCAGTCCGTTCCACACGCGCGAGCCGGCCGAGGAATCGCGGCGCGCGCTGCAGCATCTCGAGCAGGTGCTGTCGCACGAGGGCGCGCACAACGTCGCGGCCATCGTGCTCGAGCCGATGACGGGATCGAGCGGCATGGTGATCTATCCCGAGGGCTACCTGCAGGGCGTGCGCGCGCTGTGCGACCGCCACGGCATCCTGCTGGTCTACGACGAGGTGATGACCGGCTTCGGCCGCACCGGCGCCGCCTTCGCCGCGACGCGGCTCGGCGTGCTGCCCGACCTCATGTCCTTCGCCAAGGGCGCCAGCTCCTCGTACACGCCGCTGGGCGGGGTGCTGGTGCGCGAAGGCGTGGCGAGCCACTTCGACACCGAGCTGTTCGACGTGGGCCACACGCATGCGGGCCATGTGCTGGCCGTCGCGGGCGGCGTCGTCGCGCTGCGGGTCTACCTGGAGGAGGGATTGTTCGAGCGTGCCCTCGAGATCGAGGGCTGGCTGCGCGAGGGGCTCGGCGAACTGCAGCGCAGGCACCCGGTGGTGGGCGACGTGCGCGGGCTCGGCGCGCATTTCGGCCTCGAACTGGTGAAGGACCGCGAGACGCGCGAGCCGCTGGTGGAATGGCACCATCCCGGGGGCTCGGCGCCGATGAAGCTGTTCTACGGCGAGCTGATGAAGCGCGGTGTCCATGCCTATGGCCGCTACAACGTGGCGATGGTGTCGCCACCGTTCGTGATCACCCGCGAGGAACTGTCGCAGGGCCTGGAAGCCTTCGATGCCGCGTTGTCCGTGGTGGAGGCAGCGCTGTGAGCATCGTTTCGAACGCAGACTACGAAGACATCCGCTATGAAGAGAGGGACGGCGTCGCGCGCATCACCATCGATCGCCCCGCGCGCTACAACGCGCTGCGTGGCCGCACGGTGGAAGAGCTGCTGCACGCGATCGGCCGCGCCGGGTGGAGCCGCGACATCGGCGCGGTCGTGCTCGCCGGTGCCGGCGACAAGGCCTTCTGCACGGGAGGCGACCAGTCCGACCATGGCGAAGGGCAAGGCGGCTATGGCGGGCGCGGCACCATCGGCCTGCCGATGGACGAGCTGCAAAGCCTGATCCGCGACATCCCCAAGCCGGTGATCGCGCGCGTGCAGGGCTATGCGATCGGCGGCGGCAACGTGCTGGTCACGGTGTGCGACCTCGCCATCGCGAGCACCGACGCGGTCTTCGGCCAGGTCGGACCGAAGGTGGGCTCGGTCGATCCGGGCTTCGGCACCGCGCTGCTCGCGCGCGTGGCCGGCGAGAAGCGCGCGCGCGAGATGTGGTTTCTGTGTCGCCGCTACGGCGCCGACGAGGCGCTGGCCATGGGCCTGGTCAACCGCGTCGTTCCGCCCGACGAACTCGATGCGGAGGTGGAGCGCTGGTGTGCCGAGATCCTCGCGAAGAGCCCGACCGCCATCGCGATCGCGAAGCGCTCGTTCAATGCGGACTCCGAGAACATCCGCGCCATCGGCGCCCTGGGCTTCGAGGCGCTGGCGCTCTACTACGGCACGGCGGAATCGCGCGAAGGCGTGGAAGCCTTTCTCGCGAAGCGCGAGCCCGATTTCCGTGCCGCGCGCCGGCGCGGCGGCTGAGCCGGCAGGAACGGAGGACGAGGCATGGAATTCCCCGATCTCACGCTCTGGCGGCCCGATGCCGAACGCATCGCCTCGGCGCCACTCACCGCGCTCGCCCATCGCATGGGCCTGGCGGGTTATGACGAACTGCACCGTGCCTCGGCGGACGATCCGGCGAGCTACTGGCGCCACGTGCTGGCGCAGCTCGACATCGTCTGGGATGCGCCCTGGCAGCGCTTTCGCACCGACGCACCCGATGCCGCGCATCCGCGCTGGTTCGACGGCGGCCGGCTGAACTGGGTGCGCAGCGCATTGCGCTGGTCCTGCGATCCCGAGCGCGCGACGCAGCCCGCGCTGATCGCGGAGGCCGAGGACGGTCGCGTCGAAAGGATCAGCCACGCCGAACTCGCGCTGCGCGTGCGCCGCTTCGCCGGTGGCCTGCGCGCGATGGGCATCGCGCCCGGCGACCGCATCGGGCTGATGCTGCCGATGGGTGCGGAAGCGGCCATCGCCTTTCTCGCCATCGCCGCGCTGGGGGCCGTGTGCGTGCCGTTGTTCACCGGCTTCGGTGCCGAGGCCATCGTCTCGCGGCTCGAGCTCGCGCAGGCGCGCATGCTGATCGCGGCCGAGGCTTTCATGCGGCGCGGCCGCCGGGTGTCGGCGGCTGCGGCCGTCAACGAGGCGCTGGGGCGCCTGCCACTGCTGGCGCAGGTGGTGGTGCTCGGCGACGGCGACGCCATCGAGGGCCGCCGCGAGCTTCGGCGATGGGAAGAGGTCGCCTGCGCCGAGCCGGTCGCGGACTTCGTCTCGATGGATCCCAACGATCCCTTCATGATCGTTTTCACCTCGGGCACCACGGGCGCACCCAAGGGCACGGTGCATGTGCATGGCGGCTTCCCGCTCAAGATCGCGCACGACAGCGCATTCCATTTCGAGCTGCGGGCCGGCGACACCTGGTGCTGGCCTTCGGACATGGGCTGGATCGTCGGGCCGATCACGGTCATCGGCGCGCTGATCGCCGGCGCCACGCTGCTGTGCTACGACGGGGCGCCCGACTTCCCCGACTGGTCGCGCTTCGCGTCGATGATCGAGCGGCATGGCGTGACGCATTTCGGCGCCTCGCCCACCCTGATCCGCAGCCTGGCGGCGCAGGCGGACGCGGCCACGCGAGGTGACCTGCGCAGCCTGCGCATGCTGATGGCGGCCGGCGAGGTGCTCGACCCCGAGCATTTCGAGTGGTTCTTCCGCCGCTTCGGTCGCGGCGCGCTGCCGCTCATCAACTACACGGGCGGGACGGAGGCGTCGGGCGCCATCCTCGCCAACGTGCCGGTGCGGCCGATCAAGGCCTCGGGCTTCAACAGCGCCTCGCCGGGCGTGCAGGCCTTCGCGGCCGACGACACGGGCGCGCGGGTGGTCGGCGTGCCCGGCGAACTGACGATCGCGCAGCCCTTCGTGGGCATGACGCAGGGCTTCTGGCGGGACGACGCACGCTACCTCGAGGCTTACTGGCAGGCGGTGCCGGGCCGCTGGGTGCATGGCGACCTGGTCTACGAGGATGGCGAGGGCCACTTCTTCGTGCTCGGCCGCTCGGACGACACGCTCAAGATCGCGGGCAAGCGGCTCGGGCCGGCCGAGGTCGAGGCCGTGCTGCTGGCTGCGCTCCCGCTGAAGGACGCCGCCGCGGTCGGCCTGCCCGATCCGGTGAAGGGACAGAAGCTGGTGCTGGTGCTGGTACCGCAGGCGGCGGGGGATGGAGCCCCGGACGGCGACGACCTGGCGTCGCGCGCGGCGGCCGCCATCGAAGCTGCGCTCGGCAAGCCCTTTCGGCCCGCGGTCGTGCATTGCGTCGACGATCTGCCGCGCACGCGCAATGGCAAGGCGATGCGCCGGGTCATCCGCCGCGTGCTCGCGGGGCAGCCACCGGGCGACCTCTCGGCGCTCGAGAATCCCGGCGCGGTCGAGGCGATCCGGCGGCTCGCCGACACGCCCTGAGGGCGGGGGCCGTTCAGGCACGGCCCTCTTCCACTGCATGGCATGCCACCTGCACGCCGCGGATGCCCTGGAGCTTCGGCCGCTCGGCCGAGCAGCGCGCATTGGCATGCGGGCAGCGCGGATGGAAGGCGCAGCCCGCGGGCGGATTGAGCGGGTTCGGCACCTCGCCCTGGACCGGCGTGCGCGCGCGCCCCGTGTGCTTCATCTGCGGGATCGCGTCGAGCAGCATGCGCGTGTACGGATGCTGCGGCGTCGAAAACAGCTTCTGCTTGTCCGCCACCT
>JAESFO010000492.1_pt1 | contig 31331 bp, 38 predicted proteins | sample 9269421 | NCBI WGS metagenome assembly JAESFO01 (sample SAMN14502839, study PRJNA617101) | algae metagenome | isolation source: Nostoc desertorum CM1-VF14 and co-occurring heterotrophs from rocky... | place: USA: Clark Mountains, San Bernardino, California | collected 2000-06-05 | reverse complement strand
GTATCGTTATACAAACAGATAGCTTGATAAGACCTGCGGATTTTTTCTACAGCCGCTAAGGTAGCTTTGCTCCCCCATACCTCAGCATCGGTTTTGGCTTGCCAGTCAATCTCTTCTTTGATGGGTGGTGCAACCTTGGCAGGGATAACCTTGGCGGCGGGGGCGATACCTTGCCCTCCAGTTACCTTGTTCACCACCTCAATAACTTTTTTCTCTAGCCAAGAATCTAACTCGGTCACATTTAGAGTAACTGTTTGGGGTTGCTGTGCTGTGGTTTCCATAGCTCCTTTCTCCTGTTGTAATTGTTTGTTGGTTATATCTAATTGGTTATTAATGTCTTCTAACTGGTTATTACTTTGGCGTAACTCTTTAATCTCTGTTTCTAATTGGGCAACTCTCTGCTGTGCTGACTGTAATTGCTTTGCAGTATCCAACCGATTTTTAAATGACTCAAGCAAATAGGTAATAGCTGATTGCTGATTGGGTAGATTTAACTCCTCTTGCAAGTGGCGAATAGCTTCTAAATCCGAAGAACTAACCCGAACATTTGAAAGTTTTTCTTTTGATGGAGCATCGGGGAAACCTACAGGCTTTGTAAGGTAGTAATCGGCATACCCCAAAGTGGTTACAAGATTTTGTAAATCTCGGTCAGTGGGAGCATCCTTAACAAAGTGACCGGCTAACCTAGCGGCGTGTAGCATCTTGGAACCGATCGCCCCACTACAATCGCGCTCAGTAGCCAGTGCTAGATATGCGGCTCGGAGTGCTTTGCAGTTGTCTTGTTCTTCCCCGTGTCGAAAATTTAGAATCGGTGCTTTATTTCCCTTATCCCCAAAGTATGCCCGTACTACCCGGTTCAACGAACCATTGCGGCGGCTGTCAATAGCGCGGTTTTGGGCTGAAAGGTCTGTGGAATTTTCGTTAGCCACCTCTGCCAACAGTGCTTTAGTTGTTGGCTCCTTTCTTAACCAATTCAACCGATCAATTATGTAGCTAGCAGGGTAAAGGGTAGCGATGGGGAATACTGGCTTATCTCCCCGTTTTTTACCTTGCCCAGTGAACATTACCTGATAGCTTTGACCCTCAACAGCCGCAAACTTGGCACGAGCCAGAATTTCATGAGGGCGGCGGCCAGTGGCAGCAATTAACCCCACTGCTACTTCATGGAGGTCTTGGGATTCTAACAGCTTACCTGTTACTTCTAAATATTCGTCTGGGCTGATTTCCTGACTATTATCGAGGCGTAAGCTTACCCGTGTTGACTCGTTACGCTCCTCCCAATCCTTTTTATCCAGACCACACAGCAGTAAAACATAGTGCTTTAACTCATAACCTGTTACGTTGCCTTGGGCATCATGCTTGGGTACAGAATCAGCGTTTTTCCCTTGCTCTAATGGCAGTGACTTGAATTTTTTATAGAAGCCAGCCCGACTCAGCACAGTGCCTAAGCTTTTAATGCTGTAGTTAGTGTTGGTATTTATCCACTCGTTGAACTTCTCACAGTGTGGCTTGATCTCTTCAAGGCTTTGCAAATCTTTGACCGCAACAAAGAGTTGATCTACTTGTTCCTGAACTGCTTTAGACATCTGACTGACTCCCCTTTATTTCTAAGCTGTTATTAACTTAACTAACAAGTTAGCCAGTGTCAATAACCTGTAAGATATTTTTAACAGGTTATTGACATTAAATAACAGGTTAAGCTATGCTAATAACAGGTTGAAAAAACCACAGAAAAAGCGGGCTACTAACCCGCAGCTTAAAAATAAAAGGTATTCTCATGTTACTCACAATTGCTCAACCTCAACAATTCCAACCTACTAGCGACTACTTTGACGGAGAATTCGACGCGGCGATTGGATTACCACCCAAAAGCCAGGATGGAGACTACTGGCGGGGATATCTCGCCAAGGTAAACGAGACTGGTAACACACCGTTCTAAAACCCAAAGGGAGGCTAACAACCTCCCTTAATTTTGCTTACTTTGTCAATTTATCTTGTGGCTGTATCACGGAGTTAACTGGTTGATTTGTCAATCTGCCAGCGATCGCACCCACGGACAATAGCCCGATCATGCTGAAAATGATTAGCTTAATTGGCAAGTCGCTAATGCTAAAGACGTGTAGCGATCGCTTCTCAAATTCCCAGTTAACCATCAGAAATTGCACTGGATTAAAATCAAACCACTCTTGACTTTTGATTAACTCAACATTGCATTGGCTAAATTGTTGATGTAATTCACCCTCTACATCTGCCATATCCTCTACATAAATAGTCTTGAGGATTTTCACGTTACAAGGTGGTTGATTCCTATGAAAGTTATCAAGTCGAGCTTCGGGATTACGAGATAACCCAATTTTGTAACGACGGAGGTAACAACCAGGAATTAGCCCGTGATAGCCCTCTGCTTCCATTAAATAGATAAATCCCGGCTCATGGTCATTTTTAGGCTGATAGATAAGTGTCGTAATATCATCCAAGTCCATATATTTATTTCCAAACTATTTTGTTAGAAACTGTTATTTTTTTGCAGTTCAAACAGTAATATCTTTTATCCTTTCTCACGGTTAGATTTGCGTGACCACAGTGGGGACAATAAGGCTTTGTGTCACTTTGGCGGCTACCCCCTATAGTCGGAAATGACGCGACTGACATCACCGTGTCAGTGCTTACTGTGCTTGGCTTTAAAGTATCCCTTGTCAATCTCGTGTCATTCGTGTCAGGGGACTTGGCAACCCTTGCCAGTCGCTTTGTATCCTCTATTTCTTGATAGTTAAAACTGACTTTATCTAAATTAGGTAAAAAATAAAGTTTGGGTGAGCGAGAATCGACTACTAAGGCTACTCTTAATAATCTCGCATCATCGGTAACTAACTCATTTTTATGGTCGATGTATTCTTCAATTGCGTCTAAGTTCCGAATCAACTTAGCCAAGTTAGACTCGCTGTTTTTCCCCTTGCCGTAGGTATTCAGATAATGTCTGATTTTGGGAATGCCAATGATTATTTCGGTAAAAAGTGACCGATCATCATTAGTAAAACCTGGGATTTGTTTGGTCATCACTGATTGACCAGACACAATCCAGCCGATGTTATTATGACCAAACTGTTTCAGAATCTTCTTGAGGTTTTCCCCTGCCTTGTATGGCTCACTGCAAGAATTTAGGGTGTTATCTAATTCATCCCATGCCCAAATTTGAAAGAAGTTAGCAGCGAATGTGGGGTTTTGAACTCGAAAATTTCCGTCGTCTAGGCAATCATCAAAGGATTTAATCGCGGCTGTTGTGTCGCCATACTTAAGGAAATGCTCTAAAGGATAGTTGCTATCTTTGAGTGAAGCAACAGCACCAGGATAAGACACTGTAACCAGAGTATTAGGCACTTTCTCGCCCTTGCCAGTATTGCCACGAGTACAACCAGCTTTGAGAATTTCGCTAATCATTACCGCAGTGGTTGGGGTTTTACCAACGCCCGGATCTGCAATCAGCCGATAGCGGATAGGGTGAGAAGTGACGTAGTTTATAAATTCGTCAGGAGTCCCAACCATCAGCTTAATTTCATCTGTTTTGATGGCTGGGCCCATACGGTAACTGACCACAATACAATCGGTTATTTCTAGCTTGCGAACGCTTGTTATTTTGAATAGTCCTAACTTTTTAGCCAGCGTGTCAGAATGTTTGCTGATTGCTTCTGCAATGGCTTTGGGATGCACAGACCGGGAATAGCCATAGCCAATGTCTACAACACCGTCAGGCTTCACCTGAAAGCCTTTAACGCTCAAAGCTAGCCTGAGATCACTAAACAAGGTACGCGCTATTTCGTTGGCGATTTTCCCGTTGATATCAAAGCCAAATTCACCATACACGGGTTCTATTAAATCACCAAGCAATTGTTGCTGTAGCTGACCTATACGCTCGTTTAGTAATTCGATTTGCAAAAGATAATTTTGGCGCTCACTAGCGATTGCCTCCCCAACCTCATCTAAATTTTCGTTGTAGCTACTTGCTAAACTCTTGATAATTTCTGCTTTGCTTTGATGTCCGTGCGCTACCTTCTCACCCCAGGATTGCAGCCGTCTAAATAACTGCATAGCTTCACTGGTTATCGAGTCATGCTCTAAGTAAATTTTCTCTAATTCCTGAGACTTAGCAAGTTGAAAACGTTGATTAGCTTCCGTTTCTACTTGAGATTTAAAGTTAAATTCCCATTGCTCACATTCGGATTCTAAATATTCAATACGTTGTTTTTCTTGCTGTGATTGGGTAAACGCTTGGTTCAACTTAGCTTGCAGTTGGGCAATTAAACCCGTGTTTTCTAGCTTGCTGTGGCCTAACGAGTTGATGGTATTTCTTGCTTCTTTGAGTTCATCTCTCAAGGATTCTAGCTGGCTGCTAGCGTTAGTTAACTTTGACTTGCAAGTGTCAAAATCCCTAATTATTTTATGCAGTGTCTTACCTGCTTGTTCGTTTTTACTTTCAGCATCATTTAGCAATCTCTGTGATTTATTATCCGCGATAAAGTAAGTAATAAAACTTGCTGGCAATGCTCCCACACCAAGCATAGAGATTACTTTGGCTATATCGTTGGTGAACCCTCCAGAAGCTACTGCCAAGCCAGCGCACAAGCTAAAAGCACTTAGCCCTAAGCTGTAGGATAATCTCATGATTTTACCTCCAGATAATCACCCAATTGGGCTTTGAAGCTTGCTAGATTGCCCTGTGATTCAACAGTTTTTAGTCGCAATTCTTCAGCTTTAATTTGTGCTTGTAACAACTTTTGATTTAGTTCGTCTTTGCTATAAACCGAGATATTCGTGTCAGCGCTCGTCTTAACTTGACTAACATCTAAAGCAACTGATTTTTGGGTAGTTACCTCTTTTTGATTAAGGTAATCCAAATAATTACCCTTGACTTTTTCAATCTCGGTAGCTGCTTGGATGCCAGCGCCAAAAGCCTTTGAGTGTTTACCAATTACAGTAAATTTCTCGCGTGTTAGGTCGAGCGCTGCCCCGGTCAATTTGAGCGATCGCGTTGCACCTTCATAGATTTTCATCCCTTTATCAAGCTGGCTTTGAGTTGCCTGTGGGAGAGTTTCGGGAGGATTTAGGGGATCTGAAATATGGTATTGATTGGGTTGGAATGGTGGCATCATTCCCGGTACTAAGTCAGGGGTGACAGTTAGTAAGCCAGGGATGCGGCTATCTATGGGAGTAGTCGCAGGGGTAGCAGATGTGGAATTAGTGCTAGATGTCGAGTTTTGGTTACGCCCTGCTAACTTCTCAGCTACAGCTTTCGCGGCTGCTTTTGTAGTGTCAATTCTTGCCATTGCTCAAAAACTTTCTAGTGTTCAGTAGGGATTGATATTTAATTTCTAATTGCCTAAATGCCTTGTCTATTTCGCTAAACTCAAGTCCTAATTCCTCATCTAAGTCATATTTCTTCAGGACTTTGTTTAGCTCTTTCTCATCCGTCTTTGCATTCTCAATTTGACTATTTAGTTCGTCCATATTGCTAATAAGAAATTGCAAAATTAAAAAAGCCAATCAGCGAACTTATCTGAATATGCGTCATGGCTTTGATATTTTTTAGCAAATTAGTTGAGCTTTGTGAGAGCTAGATATTCAACATCGTCAATAGCCGCTAACACCTCATTTAGTGCTTGAACTGCGTCGCCTAACATCAAATCATTGTTAGTTGAAAAATATTCATGCTGTTGGATTTTCTGATAGTTAGCATCGCTCAAAACTACTTGTAAGGATGCTGAACAACCTCTCAGAATTGCTTTGATTTGTTCTGTATTCATGAGATAATTTTTCTGTAGTTTTCATCGCCGGAGACTGCATTCCATTTGCTATTCACAGGCGATCGCTTACTTTGTCCGAGACAGCGATTGCTTTGTATTGCCACCGAAAATCATTCTGTAAAACCTTCAAACCGAGATACTTCTAACTCAGCATTAGCAGCCGATTCCAAGTAGTTGAAATATTGCTTAACGTCACCAAGAGCTACATCACAATCAAAACGCAAGCCTTTAAACTGTGGATGCTGGCGAATTTGCCCAAGTAATTCCTGAGCTTGAGCAACTAGCTCTGGTAAGGAATTACCGCTCATATTTACCTCTGATTCAATGCCGGAAATTGTAAAAGTCATGGCGTTAGTACTCTTTCTAATAACCAGTTAACAAAGTCGAGGGGAGATAACAGGATGTTGATCGCTCTCACGCGATTAGCTTTTTTCCCAGTTCGGTGATGATGCCTTCAATTTCTTGGGTCAGGTCAGTTTCATCTGGGGTAACTTCTGGCTTTTGTTGTGCAAGTCCAGCCAAATCTCTAATCGCTCCCAAATATCCTTGCTTTTGGTGTTGCCAGTGCTGATTGATACTCTCTGTTAGTTCCGTATCTCGCACAGCCAAGTTATTTAGAATCAGTTGGTTCTTAACTTGGGCTATAGCGTCTACTGCTGCAATTTCTTCTGATGCCTGCCTAGTTAGCTGTTCAATCAGCGTCATTTGGGCGTTAGGGCTTGAGCCGGGGGTAGGGGCTGTTAGATGTTGCTGTTGCCCTTGTAGGGATAGGGCATTTTGTGGCTGTTCTGTAGCTGGCTCAGATGTTTGCTGTGTTAAATTTTGTGAATTTTCAGGTAACTCTGAGGTGCTAGCCACAGTTGGTAATTCTGGCTGAAAGTATGAGGCGATCGCTTCTAAATCTAATTCCGAAACTGCCTTTACAGTGTCGAAATCATCAGGGCGAACATGGCTTAAAGCCAGTCTCAAGCTCTGTTCCGTGGTCATATATCTTAAGCAAGCATCATGAATGCTTACTGTGTCTGCTGTTGGTGCTGTGGTTCTCTTCCGTGTTGCCATGATTTACGCTCCCTTTTGGATTTTTTGGATTTGCTGGAATGCTTGCTGATAGCGGTATCTAGAAAAATCATTCGGGTTTTTGGCGATATAGCCTTTGACGCGATCGCTGCGTCGGAGTTGAGCCATTAATCGCCCTACTCTCCCCAAAACCCATGCTTGATAGGGCGACAAGGGCGACTCGCGATCATGAGTGTTATCGGCTTTTTTGGGGTAGGCATCTCTGAAACTGGGGATTCTCCAGAAGGCTAAATTCTCCCAAGTGACCAAAGTCGAGCGGCTAACACCCAAGACCTCAGCTAAATATGTCTTGGTAGATGGGAAATCAAGGAATGAGTCTATGTCTGTAGAATGTTTGCTCCGTCTAGGTTTCATGGGTTTACTACAGTAATCAATGTGAATCAGATAGTAACTAGCTAGCAATCAGAATAAGTACACATCACAATGTCGCTCTTAATCGCTAAACCCCTTACTCTATAAGTCGTTGGGGTACTCGTAAGACGCTAATTAGTGGCTTGTTGTTGATCGATTGCTTCTTGTGTCATCATACATCTAATGACACAGATTGTGCAATATGTGTTATTCCATTTCTAAATTACAAGACGTATCATGAGGTAGAGTGATGAACACGGATAACACAATGAGTGGAAGAGTGAATGTAGTGCTAACTGATGAGGTCTACGAACTTGTCAAAAACCTTGCAGGGATAGAACGACGCTCTCAAAGTCAGACAGCAGCAATTTTGATTGAAGAAGCTTTAGAGGCACGCAATCTACTACAAAAAAATTCCTTAACTGACAAAGGTAAGGGGGCCGCATGAACGAAACATTAGCAACCCATGACACAGAAAAGCCAGAGATATCGCCAGAAGCACTAGAAACAGCAGAAAATTTTACGACAGCGCTAAATAACTTTAATTGGCGGGCTGACTATTTGAAATTCTGTGAAGTTTTAGGCTTTACACCCGATAGCTATGCTGAGGAGAAATACCAACAATTTCGAGAACTGGTAAGCTACCTGGACTGTTTTGATAAAGAGGCGATCGCCAAGATGATTGAGGCAGGGAAATGACAGATACACCAGAACAACCAAGCCGACTTGACCGTATAGAAAATCTAGCTATCAGAAATACTGAAGCTATAGCTAACCTCACAGTAAAGATTGACAACTTGACTGATAACGTAAATGAGTTAACCAGCAACGTTGACCGAGTTCTTGCTCGTAGCGCGATTTTGGATGATGTGTTACTTGAGTTACGTGATAGCCATGAACAACATCAGCGTAACTTTGAAGAACACCAGCGCACTACTAACGCAGCATTAAATCAGCTTGGCGCAATATTGCTACAGCTAACACGGATTGATCCACAAAACTAGCTCAGGCGATCGCAATGGTGGGAGTGGATTATGAAGAGATTTCCTTAAGGAAAGCGATCGCCTTATCAATAATTCGTATTTTTGAGGACTACACAAAAGATATAAAATTTTTATCAATTTCTCTAAAATTCACAGAATAAATAGCAAAAAAAATGCTAGCTACACAGCCTTCAGCTTTTTGAGTGCGATCGCAAGGATTAACCAACGGTAAGCACAAGCACACACGCCCAAAGAAACGTTTATCAGACGTTTCAGCCCAAGACAATGCAACAAGCAAGTCTAACGAATTTATATATTCTTCTAGCTTACCGACTAATCCCTACAATCTGCAAATTTAAAAGTTAAGGGGCTGTCCAAACCAACAAAGGACAACCCAATGAATAAACCCCTCACTTCTGACAGACAGGGGTTTGCGAATGAAAAGCCTAGTATTCTAACGCAAACTTTCCCCAACAATCAAGAATCTCGAATTTCGGAATTATCAAACCATATAAGCGATCGCCGAACTAGCACCAAATATTTAAAAGCGGGTTGCTGTGACGTTGCTCTAAGACCATGCCCCGACCCGGATGAGTTACTGCGATCGCCTAACCTCAACTTAGAGGAGTCCTTTTACTTACAGCGATTAGTTAAGCTTGGCTGGTTTAGTGGTCAGGTGGCCGCCGTACTTCTCCAAATTGAAGCCAAGGTTGGAGGGGTGGCAGTATGAATCACAAAGGATTCGGCAAGATAGCCTCACCCCAAAAATCACTAAATCAAGAACTAAGGCAGGTTTTTAGAAAATTCAACAAGCGAGGTAAGCTCAGAAGTACCCCTTGGGCTTTGCATGAAGTCTCAAGACTTGAGTCCAGAGATGGAAAAGTCCATCAAGTTGTTGTAGCCGACAACCAAAATGACATGGCGCAAGGCGATGCCTGCTCTGGGCGTAGCCATCACCATGATAGCGAAATTCAAGCACTGGGTAATTATCAAGGATTCAAAGAGCCATCCGCACCTTATACTTTGCCAGCCAGAGAAGATTTTGAAGCAAGCCACTGGCAAGAGTGGGGTGAGAGTGGGATTGACAGTGAGATAGCGGCACTTAACTTCAAATCGCTGTCAGGGAATGCCGCTTTTGATTACTTGCTCTACTCCGATAAAATCAGCCGCCGCAACGATGGGCGGCTACGCGATGGGGATATGCGGCGATATGCTCACCTCTCTAATGGTGGTTGGTGGTGTAGCGGAATAAATATTATCACTGGTGAAGATTCCGATTGGGGATGCTTCAAGCCCAACACGCCAAGAATAGATGAGGGTAACAGCAAGGCAATTAAGTATGAGCATCCCCCCAAAGTTGACACAGAAATTTTTGCCTTACGGATTCCCGCCCGGATCTGGGAATTAATTAGCCGCCGCTACGATGTGGCACTACCAGAAAATTACCAAAGTTTACCTTTTGGTGATTTTTGGCGATGGGTGAGAGAGAATACCCAAATTCCCGTTATCATCTGCGAGGGTGCTAAAAAAGCAGCTGCAATCTTATCTTGTGGTTATGTCGCCATTGGTATACCCGGAGTATGGGGAGGCCGTCGCCAACCAAAGGATGAATACGGCGAAAATAACGGCGCACCGTACCTAATCCCACAGTTAGCCACTTATGCTCAATCAGGCAGGCGAATTTATTTCTGTTTCGATGCCGATGTGAAGCGCACCACGGTTAGAAGCGTGAATGGTGCGATCGCTAAAACTGCCAAGCTTTTATCTTTGCGTGGTTGTGAAGTCCGAGTAATGGGGTGGCATTTGGCATTAGGCAAAGGGATTGATGATGTACTAGCCGCTTACGGCCGCGACCAATTTGATACTATTTACTGCGATGCTCTGAAATTAGATGAGTGGAACACCAAGCAACTAAGGCGGCTCACATACACCCCAGATTTGAACTTAAATCAGCGTTACTTGGGTGAGTTGGCTATTCCTTTGGGTAAGCAGCTAATAGGCTTGAAATCGCCAAAGAACACAGGTAAAACTCACTTGCTTCAGTGGCTAACTGACCCGATAATTCGCGCTGGTGAGAGGAGAGTGTTAGTAATTACCCATCGGGTGCAACTGGCAACCCAGCTTGTAAAAAAACTGGGATTACCTTTCATTACCGAAGTGAAGCAGACTGAGCAAGGCTCACATTTCGGAATGGGGCTAGTAATTGATAGCTTACATCCAAAAAGCCAAGCCAAATTTAACCCTGATGAGTGGAAAGGCTGCTGGTTGATTTTGGATGAAATCATGCAGCTAATCTGGCATTTGTTGAGCAGTTCGACTTGTCAGACCGATCGCGTAGCCATCATCAAAAATTTCAAACGCCTGCTACAAAATGTTGTTAATTATGGTGGGAAAATCTTCATTGCCGATGCTGACTTAAACGATATTGGTATTGACTTTATCAAAGGGCTGCTTGGGCAAGAGATTGACACTTTTCTCGTGGAAAATACATTTCAGTTTGTAGAGCCTTGGCAGGTAAATTTAGTACAGGGTAATAATCCAGCACAATTAGTAAAAATCCTTACCCAAAAACTAGAGAATGGGGATAAGTGCTTTGTTGCTTTGTCTGGACAACGGGCTAGTTCTAAATGGGGTTCTCGCAATTTGGAGGCGTACTATAAAAAACTGCTGCCACACCTGAGAATTTTACGAATTGATTCTAAAAGTACAACTACTCTTGGTCATCCGGCTTTTGGCTGTACAGATGATTTAAATGAGGTAATTAAAAACTATGACCTTGTTCTAACTACCTCGACCATTGAGACTGGGGTATCAATTGAAGAAAAGCATTTTGATTATGTTTTTGGGATTTTTCAAGGCGTACAAACTACCGATGGTGTCAGACAGCATTTATCACGTTACCGCCCTCCAGTCCCTCGTTACATCTGGCTTAATCCAGTAGGCATCAATAGGGTAGGCAATGGCTCCAATAGTGTCAAGGCATTACTAGCAGGTGAGTACATCAAGAATAAAGCCAATATTAAAAAGCTCGTTGATTTGGGATTTGAGGAATCGATAGAAGGCAATTTTGAGAGCATTTGCATTAATACTTGGGCGAAGTTAGGGGCAATCATCAATGATGGGATGAATAGCTATGAATCGCAAATCATTAGTGATTTGAAATCTGAGGGACATATCATCTGTGAAGTCAGCGCAGATGAATTACCCGAACCCGCAGAAGTAGAAACTACTAAGCAAGAAATTTACAACAACTGCAAATCAGAATATGCGGGACATTGTGAGAATGTAACTGCATCTGAAAGCATTACAGATGAACAGTTTTTGAAACTAGATAAACAAAATTGCAAAACTGAGTCCGAACAGTTAAAACACAGAAAAGGTGAGATTGAAAGGCGTTATAACGTGACCGTTACTCCCGAATTAGTAGAGAAAGATGATCAAAACTGGTATTCAATAATTCGATTAGATTACTACCTTGGCGTGGGTAGGGAGTTTCTACCGGATAGGGAAATAAACGTCATGTCTACCGCTTTAAAAAATGGTGGTGGAGATTATTTCATTCCCGATACTAATAAAAGCTTTATTGGGAAAAAAATTGATGCTTTAGACTGGATTGGGTACAAAGAGCTTCGAGAAACGGACGGATTGAGCAACAATCACCCATTAGCACAAGCAGTATTTGAGAAAGCAAAAACTCATCAATCCGATTTGAGTTTAATTCTTGGCGCTAAGAGTAATATGTTTGCAAAGCTAAATACTCCCATGCAAGTCTGTCAAAAACTAGCATCTCTTACTGGGTATAAATTCCCTCGATTGCGGCGAGAGGGAACACGAGGCAACCAAGTCTGGATTTACGGTGTCCCCGCGCCAGACTTCCAAAAAGATGATGAGGGGAATCTGGTTTTGGTCGATGGTCGCGCTGTTCCCGTTAGCGATCGCCGAGAGGAAGTTTTTACGGCATGGGTAGAGCGCGATATCCTAGCCAGAGAAAAAGCCGCCAAAGCCAAACTGGAGGCACAAGTACAAGCAACAATTCCCAATTGCCAATTGTCAGCACTTGCAGAAACCGAAATTAATACGCTGACTACATTACAAGAACAGTACGCAGAGCAAAAAACACAGACCCTAACAGAAGAAGTTGAGTCAATAGTCATCACTCATGACTCAGAAAGTCAGGTAATCATAGCTGAGTTACCAGTTGAAAATCATCAGCAATCCACAGAAGCGGTAATTGAGAAACTACTAAAAATTTCTAATTGGGGAGAAGTTGCGGCGAACCAAGCCGAGATTGATCAAGTTTGGCCGCTACTTTCAGAAAACCAGCGTTCGCATCTCTGGCAACTTCATCAAAAATATCAGCAGCAATTGTCTTTAGAGGAATTGGCACAGCAGGCGATCGCTACACAAGCTGAAATTAAGGAAACGGGTTTTGGTTCCCACTTCCGAAGCTATGTTTTGAAAGCTGTTAGAGGGGGAATAGCGATCGCTCGGAAATGCTGGGGCGACAAGCAAGAATGCTCAATTCCTTTAAATCAACTATTGCTAGCCAATTAAAATTGAATCAGAATAATGCACTGTTTACAGATTTTTGGATTTTTGCGTACTCAAATATTCAAAAATTTAAAGATGTAAGTATTTAAAAGCCTGAGCATAGCTGGTACAGTAATAACATTCGCAGAGGGTTAAGTTTTTGAGTACGCAAAAACTTAGAGATTTAACAATTCAAGTTTTCAGCATTTGAAAAACTCAATATTTGAGATATCACCATGATTATCACAGTTGCATCCTTCAAGGGAGGGGTGGGGAAAACCACAACAGCAGTTCATTTAGCTACTTACTTACAAGCCTTTGGCGAGACACTTCTTATTGACGGCGACCCAAACCGTTCTGCTAGCGGTTGGTCAAAACGTGGCGCTCTGCCCTTCAAAGTGATTGATGAGCGGCAAGCTGCAAAGTATGCGAAGAATTACCAGCACATTATCATTGACACCCAAGCAAGACCGGAACAGGAAGATTTAGAAGCACTTGTGGAAGGATGTGATTTACTTGTGCTTCCCACTACCCCGGATGCTTTATCACTTGATGCCCTGATGCAGACTGTTACTACTCTCAATTCGTTAGGTGCTGATAAATTTCGCATCCTTATTACTCGCGTTCCACCTAAACCCCGGCGAGATGGAGAAGAAGCAAGGGCAATGTTAACTGAGGCTGGATTACCTCTATTTAAGGGTAGTGTCCGTGATGCAGTTGCCTTTCAAAAAGCCGCGTTAGCTGGTGTACCAGTTAACAAAATTTCTGACCCACGCGCCAAAATTGCTTGGCGAGATTATCAAAGCATCGGTCAGGAGGTGATGAAGTGAGCAAATTCAAAGGTATTTTGGATGCAGCAAAGGGTCGTGAACCTGAACCGGAGCCAGAAAATCAAAGCCAGGAAACAGAAATTCAATTGCCAGAAGTTCAACAACCTGAAAAGGTAGAACTCAAGCCAGTTGCCCAATTGCAAACCGAACCGCCAAAACGGGGACGACCCAAAGCCAAACGCTCTGACCCTGACTATGAACAGGTAACTGCTTACATTAAAAGAAATACTCACACAGCAGTCAAAATTGAACTGTTAAAGTCCAGTCAGAATGGCGAAAAGCGTGAGTTTAGCGAACTTGTTCAAGATTTGCTAGAGCAATGGCTAAATTTGCGTACCTGAAATTTCAGATATTCAAAAACTTGAAAAGTTAAATTTTTAGATATTTGAGTTTTTGACTATGTGACTTAAAGGCGATGCCTACGGCGGTAAACTACGCAGTCCAGTAAAAGCTGAATGTGGCGATGCTTGTTGGCAAGCAAGCCACTGCGCGTCTATGTATGGCTTGCACTGCTTCTCAAAATCCTTATGAAAAATCCATCTGGGAGGTACTGCCCCTCCTATATCTGTGTTATCAGCACAGCGCCTCACTTTTCGGCTTCAGGTGGAAGGCGGAAGATGGAGGAATTGAACCCCCAGGTGTTACCCTGCTCTAGTTTTCAAGACTAGTTGCCCTCCCTTGAGCAGCATCTTCCATATAAGGGGTGTCTGGCGGGACTTGAACCCGTTATGACTGGTTCCACAAACCAGCGCCGCGACCGCTTTGGCTTCAGACACCAAGAGTGGAATCAATGGGACTTGAACCCATAACCTCCTGCTTGCAAGGCAGGCGCTCTAGCCAGTTGAGCTATGACCCCATGTGGCAGGAGTGAAGGGACTCGAACCCCTACAAATCGATTTAGAAGATCGATGCCCATCCATTAGGCGACACTCCCATAAATTGGTAGCCCCGGCAGGGATTGTAGACGCAAAGCGGCTTCCTCTTTGTAAGAGAGGCACTCTCCCAACTGAGTTACAGGGCTAAGAAAGCGATCGACGAGACTCGAACTCGTACCGTGAGTTTGGAAGACTCTGATGCTGCCGTTACACCACGATCGCATTAGTCAAGCTGGTGACAGGAGTTGAACCTGCAACCTACTGATTACAAGTCAGTTGCTCTGCCAATTGAGCTACACCAGCATTTGGTAGCGGAGCCGGGATTTGAACCCGGTATGTGAAGGCTTATGAGACCCCAGAGCGCACCATAGCTCTATCTCCGCGATACCCCTGACTGGATTTGAACCAGCAACTTCCAAATTTTAAGTTTGGCACCTCTTCCACTTGGGTTACAGGGGTAAGTTTTGGTGGGCGCTACAGGGGTCGAACCTGTGTCAGCCTGATTAAAAGTCAGGAGCATAACCGTTCTGCCAAACGCCCAAGATTTGGTGGATCGCCCAGGGGTTGAACCTGGATAAGTCCCCTTAATCCAATCTTGTACGAATATGTTTTTTCACTGCGTTGTTGCTAACACCTAAACGCTTGGCTACAGCTGTATATGATGTTGCCTCTACTTCCTTGATCAGATCCTCTAAGTTGCCCCAAGCAATCTTTGTTGGCTTCACATATCCAGAGTTTTTATGCGAACAGGATCTACACCTGATTCCAAGCCTTGATATTTGTGTGCCACAATCTAAACAAGAATAGCTATTTTTCTTATTTTTATTGCCACAGTATGTTTCTGTAAGTGAATGACAATTTGGGCATAAAAGTCTAAGATTTTCTAGTTTATTATTTTTCCTATTTCCATCGATGTGATCAAGATGTAAAGATAACTTCTTCTCTTGCCAGTAAAGAACTCCGCATTCATAACATTTTTCTTCCAGCAGCCCTACCTTGATTAGTCTTTTTTTGAGTCGATGTGTATGAACTTCAGTTCCGTCAATTAAAAGTTTTTCAAGTGGTATTTCGATTTTTCTTGAGTTGGACATTCCTATATTGCTTCTCAAGAAATGAGATGTATCAAGTCCTAAACGCTGCACATCTTTCTGAACTCTATTATATTTTGAACTGTGAATTCGCAAGCCTAGATGTCTCAAAATATCAGCATAGGTCAAGCTAATTTTTACGGCTGCAATTAACGCTTCATCTGTGTACATTTTGGCTTATAAATATTACATAATTTTCCTCATTTTAGTAAGTTCATGGGGTATACAGGAGTCGAACCTGTCTGAGTCGGATTAAAAGTCCGATGCACTCGCCGCTATGCCAATACCCCATACACAAGGCGGCTGCATATCCGCTCTGCCTTTCTTGTATGCCCGAAGGGCTTTACGACCCAATTTGGTACTCCCGACAGGAATTGAACCTGCAAAAATTCCGTCCCTCAAACGGAAGCGTTTACCAATTTCGCCACGGGAGTATGGTTGGGCAAATGGTCGGGATGGTAGGATTTGAACCTACGGCTCCTTGTCCCCAAAACAAGGCTTCTAGACCACTGAATTACATCCCGTTGGTACTCCTGACGGGAGTTGAACCCGTACACAGACTGTTTTTGAAACAGCCGCCTCTTCCAGTTGGGCTACAGGAGCATAGGCTGGGAAGGAAGGAATCGAACCTTCAAACTTCGCATTCAAAGTGCGACGGCTTTGCCTGTTTGCCTACTTCCCAATAAATGGCTGCCCCAGTAGGACTTGAACCTACAACCACCGCGTTAACAGCGCGTTGCTCTGCCATTGAGCTATAGGGCAATGTGCCAGTCCCCCAGATCCGGATTGAACGGATGACCTCCTGTTCTTCAGACAGGCGCTACTACCAACTGAGCTACCAGGGGGTAAGGCGAGAACGGAAGGACTTGAACCTTCACTTTTCAGTTTCGTAGACTGATGTGTTATCCAGTTACACCACGTTCTCAAAGGCGGAGAGAGAGGGAGTTGAACCCACAGTGGACTTACATCCACGACTGTTTAGCAAACAGCTTGCCCTGCCGATAGCAATCTCTCCAGAATGGGCCGGGCTGGAATTGAACCAGCAACGCAAACGCGGCGGTTTTACAGACCGTTGCCCACACCAGTAGGCGAGCCGACCCATGAATTTGGTAGTGCAGACGGGACTTGAACCCGCTAATTACACGCTTGAAAGACGTGCCGCTCGGCCACTTCGCTTCTGCACCATGTATGCCATGTAAGTTGAAAAAGCTGTTGATTCACACACAGGAATTGAACCTGCATAGACTGTTTTAGAGACAGTTGCCTTACCATTAGGCGAGTATGTAAGCTTTTTCGGTCAGGACACGGCAACGCACAGACGCTTGTCTTGAACCCAGAACAACAGTTTTGGAGACTGTGGTGTTGCCATTACACCATCTGTGCATTTGGTAGCAGTGGCGAGAGTCGAACTCGCATATACCAAGTTATGAGCTTGGGGCTTTGCCGTAAATCGCTACACTGCAACGTTTGGAGTCCAGGGCGAGAATTGAACTCGCACAGTCGGTTTTGCAGACCAATACCCTACCGTTAGGCGACCTGGACATACTACGAGGACGACAGGAATCGAACCTGTGACCACTTGCTTCGGAAACAAGCGCTCTTTCCGACTGAGCTACATCCTCATTTGGAAGCCTTGACGGGAGTTGCACCCGCTTCTCTCTGACTGAGAATCAGAACGACTTATCTATTCGTCCACAAGGCTACACGGGGATGATGGGATTTGAACCCACGGTCTTTCGCTCGACAGGCGACTGCTTTAAACCGGACTAAGCTACACCCCCACGTTGGATGGCAATTATTTAGTTTTCATGGTTCAGAAGTGTTTGCGCTATGCCTTTTTGAGAGGCTGTAGTGCTTCACTACATATATACTACACAATGTATTACAAGGTGTCAAGGGCATACTACAAAATTTTGAGAAGAAGTGAGAGGACATTGTGATGTAATCGCGGTATTGCCCTCTCTGATTGAGTTTGAAGTAAATTACTCAGATTCACTCAGGCGTTGTGCGCTCCAAAACTGTTCGGCAAATGCAACTGCTGGGTGAATTGGGGCTTTAGGCTTGCTTTTGAGTACCATTCCAGCTTCATGAGGTAGGCGATCGCCTTTGGTTGAATTACACTTCTCACACGCAGTTACAACGTTGTCCCAGGTATGCTGCCCACCTTTTGAGCGGGGGATTACATGGTCAAGGGTCAGATGCTTGGTGCTACCGCAGTATTGGCAGGTGTGGTTGTCTCGCTTGAGTACCTCACGCCGATTTACAGGTGGTACTTTCCAGTGGCGTTCGGGATTACCAACAGTCAAGCGAATATGTTCGGGAACTTGTAGTACAACACTAGGTGAGCGCACTTCCCACTGCTTTGTAGTACCAAAATTCAACGATTCTGCCTGACCTGTGACTAACAGCACGATTGCTCGTTTGATGTTGATACGTGCCAGTGGTAAGTAGTTCTTAGAGAAGACCACCACCGAATTTTGTAATATGTGTGGTTGAGCTTGCATCACTGATTCACTCCTCAAAAAATAACCCCCGCCTCTGAGATTCAGGAGCGGGGGTCAGATAGTTGATACTTTTTGCCCTATGTTGGTGCTGTAAGACATTTGCACCTCCCGCTTTGGATAAGTTGATCTAGATTCAGCCATCCGGTAATCGCTTCAAAAATACTTTCACGCTGCAATTTACAGCCGACAAAACAATATATTTCCTCAAACGCAAACAGCGCGAATACTCTGCCTAAACCCTTGTTGGGTCGGCAATGCACCGTGCTACTAATGGTTGAAGAGAATCTGCTGATCATTGAAGGCTTGTAGTATTTGTAATTGAAACTTATATCAATAATACAGTTGTAGTATGCGTTTGTCTACTGCACAATTCTGGGGACGGGCGAACGCTGCGTGAATGCCTTGGCGGTAAAGGCTAAATTTGCAGATGGGGCATCATTTTTTCTCAGCACAACCTTCTAAAACCTTATTCCCCAGGATAAAAATTGCCGAGTATGGATACTCTTTATCTGACATACCATCGCTACAGGCATCGACTTTTTTGATGATTAAGATATTGTTGCCTTTGCCTTGAAGTCGGTAAACTCGCACCAAGTCTGCTCTCCGCGCCTCTGCTTTTAGAGGTGCAACATAGGAGAAGGTTTGCTGTTTTGTGTCTGGTGAAGAGTAGACAATTCCCTTCTTGCTCACAGTAACACTCCAAAAGGGTTCTGTACCCCTAGCGATGAATTCTTCACTACTCGTAGTTTCTGCAACAACGAGACTATTGCTAGTAATAGATGATTCATTGGCAGTACTGCGACTGTTAGCTAGTAAGCTAGCGCCAAATAAGAGCAGAGTAACATAACAGATGAAACTTTTCATGTATCGAGGTATAGCTACTAATTTGCAATATTCTTGTATGTTATTGGACAATGGACTATCACTACTATTACTCACGCCTGGGAAAACTTCCTCTCTTAGGTGAATTGCTTGCTCCAGGGTTGCTATCGATAATGATTCAATGTACATAACACTAGTCACTCAAGCTTAAAGTAACCATATCTATATCTAGGCTACTATCTCAATTAACTGTAAATTTTTCGGTGAGCAGGCAGATTTAAGTGGGAACCATTATTGCTGCCATTCTCCCTCTTCATCCCGAAGAACTAATTCTACCCTTAGTTTTCATACCTAATTTGCTTTTCCTCTTTCAGTTTGTTTTTCCTAGTTGAGGATGGCACCAAATCGAAACGAAATACGAGCAAGTCCTGAATCTGAATGCTGTTTTCGTAGCTTGGCTCAGGTAAATACCAAAAGTAGTCCTGGCGCACATGATCCATCCGAAATCCGCACTTTTGATAAAAAGCAATGTTGGCGATACTTGAATTAGACGTGCCGACGAGTATCTGTCTCTTGCCGCGTTGCCTCGCCTCTTGAATCAACCAAGCAACGAACTCTTTACCTAAACCTTGCCTTTGAAACTCAGGGGCTATACCAAGTTCCATAATTTCGCAGGGGTCGCTGCGCCATTTCATGGTTGCTGCACCAACCAAGTGTTCGCTGTCGTCCATGCGATATACAACATCGACGAGGTTAGCAAGTCCCCATCGCAGCGCACGCTCCGATTGTTCTGCCAACAGTAGTATCGGAATCAGCGCTTCAAGTTCGTCGTCACGAGCTTGTCGAATAGCAATCGCCATTTATATTCCCCTTTAATCACAATTTATTTTTCAAAACTATAGTACCAAGTCTAATTAATCGATATAAACCAGTAAAAAGGAAATTAATCATCTAAAACTTAGTCCCAGCAAGGCTTTTAGAATTGAACTCTTCACAGTACAGTGAGCGATCGCAGCCTTAGATATTGTCAAGTGTGAACCGTATAGTGAGGAGAGCAATCGCTTACTTTAAACAGTATTAACGCAAGCTACATAACTGCTTTTGACAATAAGCCCGACATATCCAACACTGAATAAAGTTGTAAAGCGATCGCCCTACAATTTCCTCTAATAAATGGAGAAATATGATGGATGAAGACAAGCCCACAAAATCTAGAGTTATTACAGGAACATTTAAATATTGTAATTCTGGCAGAGAAGAAGAAAAAACAGTTACTTGTTTATTTACTGAAAGGTCAGAAAAGTTTGAATTAACAAAGGTGTATGTTGTTGAGTTTGGATGTGAGCTAATTTTTTGTAAATCAGATAACCACTTTTTAGTTAATGATTAGTGCGATGCCCACGGCACAAGCTCCACAGTATAAACACTGTAATAATATGAAAATCCTAATTAAAATTTGGCTGAAACTTCTACTAGATGACACCCTTTATTTATTAGAATAGGAGTGTTTTAAAGAGATGGTAAATAGAAAACTTATCGTTTGGGAAGAAGATATTAATAATATTGAGCAGAATTGAATTAATGGCGTTGCTTGCCGCCGTAGGCATCGCTCCCACTTTTCTCTAAGAAAATTGTTTTATATAAAGGTGGGTAGAGTTTGAGATACTACTGCTACACTGTTGTTTTCAGTATTCTGTGAAACAGTAGCATATCAAATGACAAATTATCTTTTACCAGAAGACTTTAGGGTATACGTTAGTGACGAAGGGAGTGTTGTCAACTGGGCAGCGCCTGGATATACAGAGAAAATTCTGCCCACCGTCAACAAGTATATGTTGCGAGATGGCGGTTATATTGCTTGTTATTCTCGCAATGAAGAAGGAAGTATTTATTCTGTTGGTGGTGGAATTTATGTAATGGGTCAAATCCGATTACAAGGTCGATACATTGGGCGGATATTTCACCCCTTGGGTTATGAGGGTAAAGATATTAGTGCTGCTGTTGAGTTCAAAACCCTTTGCAATCAAACATTTTCTGCTGCACGCAATGGCGGCTGGGCTGGTGGTGATACTGGCGGTTGGTTTGGAATCGAGTAATATCGTTTTTAATTTTCCGAAATCGCTAACTTTACTGTGGTAGTAACACACAGACAAGCAAATATAATGCACTTTCTATAATTAACCTTTGGGAATATACCCAACTCAAGCCTAGTCGTTGTGACTAGGCTTTTGAGTTTGAGTCTGTTACCCGAAGAGTTAAAGCAGGTATCGCATTTACCACAACGATAACTGCCCCGGTGAAACATTAGACTTACCGCCTCTATGGTATAAAAGGTGACAAGCACTGCACAGAGCTATAAGGTTGCCTCTGTGATTATTTGCTGGATTTCTGTCCCAATGGTGTACCTGTAGCGTGTACACTCTACGTTTTGAGCGTGTAAGTTTTACTGTGTTTTCTCCTGGGGGGATGCACTGTAACCCGCACTTTTGACAACGCCACTGGGCTTGTTGCTTAACTGAAGTGGCAAGTTCTGACCAATTGTCTGGGTACAGAGAATGGGTAAACGTCATCAGTGTAATTCAACTAAGGCTTGACCAATTGTAATGCTTTCTAGCAGTACGAAAGCTTAACCAAATTCATGCATACATATAGGCGATGGCTCCGCCCGCCGCAGGCATCGCTACTAGCCATAAATATCTTTTAATACAGCTTCTAGCCCTGCATTTAAATCTTGCAGTGCTGCATCTATACTTTCATAACTTTCTTTTCCCTGCCAAAACATTCCACCACAATCGAGTGCGCGTATAAAAGAATTGAGAGGACTATCTACGTCATAACCAATTTCAATCCAGCCTTCATGCTCATCTACCCAACGAGCAATATTTGGGTAAGTTTTTTCAAATGAAACTTTCATATTTTTCTCCAGAACTAATCACCCCATCACTCATCATCATCGGGCAAATACAACCCACTGCTATCAGTTGCTTTGGCGTGCAGATACATTTCCGTAATCGTTACTGAACTATGCAAAAGATGTTTATTAAAATATCAACCAATCAAAACCTCGGCAGCACTGTACCCGTTCCTGCATCCTTCTTCACTCTTACATACCCCTTGGTAGTATCGCTTTTCTTCTGCCCTAACTGGTCTTGCACCTGAAACAGTGGCTTAATTTCCACCGCCCTCGTAGCATGAGAATGCCTTAGCCAGTGACACGAAAACTTCACCTTCGCCACCTCAGAGATATCCTGAATCAACTTTTTAATTGCCCGATCGCTCAACGGCAAACCCTTTTTTGCTGGGTCAGGCGACATATTGGGGAACACTGGCATCTTTTCACTAGCCATACCCCGATATTTTTTAAGCAACTTAGAAGTCTCGTGATCTAACCCAATCTCCCGGTACTTCCCACCCTTACCCCAAAACTTAATTGTGTAATACCCCCGTTGTCTATCCTCCGGTGTCGGGTCTGGTTGCCATTTAAAATCGCGCCAATACAAGCCCGGATAATCTTCTTTGGGTTTACCCCGTTCATCACCCGGAACTGTTACTCTACCAACTTCACCAACCCGCATCCCACTATAAAAAATCAAGTTAAAAACTAGCCAATACTGCCCCCCTAACTGCTTGGCAGCATCAGCAAGCTTCTCCATTTCCCAATCTTCGAGATACCGCTCTGCCTTCGGTAACTCACTGAAATTATCGTAATTTATCGTACTTGCAATATTCCGCAAAAAATAGCCAATACTCTCCCCACTCCCATAACTCCAGAGCGATCGCAATATCAGCACTCGGTTACTTTTAGTATAGGGGGAAACCTCACCCCAGGAAGCAATAAATTCTAGTAACAATGGTTGCTGGATTAATCTTAGATCAGGTATACCTTGATTCCGTACCCAATCAAGCAATTTTTGACCAAATCGGTAGTATTTTCGTTTAGTTTGTTCGCGGTTTTGGCTTCCAGCCCAAGCCAAAATTAACTCCTCATCATTACCCACCGCAGGCGTGCGGTAATAATATTGCCGAATTACCTCCTCTACCAATTCTGGAGTTACTTGAGCATTAGTGTTTTTAATTACACTTGGTTGGGGAGTAGCAGGCAGAATTTCTACAGAGCCAATCTCAATATTAGTAACATCCATCTGGTCTTTAGGGTTACGCGACCATAAAAATATAGCTTCCTGGAAGTGCTGTTTCAGGAAGCTTTTATATTCTACGACAACGCCGTGGATATGCCGGCACTCTTCGTTAATAATTCCAAAAGCCTGCACAAAAGTAGCAATATCCCTTCTAGGGCGAAAGACCCAAAACACGGCGGACGATTCCCGAACTCTTTTGTGCTTGAATCACCAATCCCTGATATGTTGATAGCATTGCTATCTACTTGATATCGATAGCTGTTGCTATCAATTGCGATATCACTATGCCTGACGAGAACAAACCCAGCGAGATGATCCGCGTACCCACTCCCCTGATTCCAGCAGTTAGGGAGTTATCCCGGCTGCACCGACAAGGACGAACAAGCGAGTTGCTTCACTCTTTGGATGAATTAATACTGGCGTTGGACAGTAACAGTAGAAGCGCCAACCCTACTTCCCAAACGATATTAGCTATTTGCGAACGACTTGATAACCTAGAGTTACAGTTGTCAGGCGAATCTAATAGCAAAGAAACCGGAGCAATCCATAATCTCGCCGATTTAGAACAAAAAATTGAGGAGATGACAGCCCGGATGGCACAATTCGCCGAGGCGATTATTAAAATTCAAAATCATCTCAACAACCAACCGAAGCGGCAGAAGAAATCGTACTACAACAATTCATCCTATCAAGGGCATACTCCCCGAATCCAACCATTAACGGAAGAAGGTTTAGCTAAGAGACTTGGTGTGAGTCAAGAAACTGTACGCAAGGAGCGAATTAATCTGCACCCACCGCTTTTTGTAGCATGGTGCAAGGGCAAAGATAGATCAGGGTTAGGGTGGGAATTTAACGAAAATACGGGGTTATATCATCCGGTAAGTTAGTATTTTGATTAATTTCAAGAATTTCTGAATTTACACTGATTCGTTCGTCTTTTTGCGATGTCTGCGACGGGCTGCTCGGTGTCGCCCTCTTCAATTTCAAGCGAACGCGAGTAGTGTCCGCACCAGAGGAAAGTAGGACGGTAGCAAGCTTTTTGTATTGAAAAACTGGACATCCCCTCAAAAATGGTGATGATTAATTTAATCTGCAATCTTTTTCGAAAATTTATGCGTTTAATCAATCGTTTTCAGGGTTTAGCTGTTGCCACTGCGTTAATTGCTCTGTTGGGGTGTTCGCCAGCAGTAACCCAGCCACCAACACCGACAACAGAAAAACCATTACAGCCAACGCCGATTGTACCTACCTCAATAAGCCCTCACCTGCTTTTGGGCAATCCCAGCAGTGGAACTGCCACAAAGCTTACACCTGATAATTACCTCATGGTAAAAAATCAATATGCGCTCTCTTACAACAACAGTAAGGGAACTGCCAACTGGGTAGCTTGGCAGTTAAATAAGTCATGGCTGGGTAATGCAGAACGCCAAAACAACTTTCGTCCTGATAATACTTTGCCTGCGGGTTGGACGCGAATAACTCCCAGTGCTTACACAGGCTCAGGTTACGACCGAGGCCATATTGCACCATCGGGCGATCGCACTCTGACGATAGAGGATAATTCTTCAACTTTCTTGATGACAAACATGATGCCTCAAACGCCGGACAACAACCGAAACACTTGGGGGAATTTAGAAGATTATTGTCGGCAGCTAGTAAGCCAAGGTAAGGAACTGTATATCGTAGCTGGGCCTTTTGGTAGCCAAGGCGAACCTCTTAAGGGTAAGGTGATAGTTCCCAAATCAACTTGGAAAATTGTTGTCGTACTAGATAATCCCGGCTCTGGACTTGATGGTATTACTGCTAATACTCGCGTCATTGCGGTGAACATACCGAATGAACAAGAAATCAACAACGATTGGAAAGCTTACAAAGTCAGTGTTGATCAACTCGAAAATTTGACAGGCTATGATTTTCTCTCTAATATTTCCCCAAATATTCAAGAAGTTATTGAAAGCAAAGTAGATAGTCCTTAAGCAAGTCAAGTTTCAACAACTTTCGTAGAAATCCCCGCTAAATTTCCAGTTGGAGTTTGACCAACAATATAAGCATCAACCTCTTTATTACCGAGGCGATACACTTGTAAATTACTCAGGTTTTCTTTGAGTGTCTGCACAAGGGTTTGAAAGCGTTTGACGGTTTCTTTTTCTTCTTCCTCATGCCAATCTTCTTCTGTCGTTGCCACTTGAAAAAAATCGTCAACTCCCACAATTTCAACGGGCGTATTTTGTGGATGATTTGTTTGTTGTATAACTTTTTGGGGTGTTACAGGTGCGATATCTTCCCAAAGAAAAACCTCAAATGGATACTCGGATTCGCTCATAAATAACAAGCCGTCGGATGCAAGTTTTAGCTGGTCTAGGATTTCTGAATTAGTTTTGGTCATTGTAGGGTAATAATACAGCGATCGCACCTCACAAAGTATCATCCCAAAAGCTGAAAAACCCTATATCGAGTCATCCATCCAACCGCACTCCGGGCAATCCCAATGCACCCGTGCTGTGTAGTCCCGGTCAAAATCATGCTGGCACTGGGGACACTTGCCAGTAAACATCGGATGGGTATCTAGCAGTTCTAGCTGTTGCTGTTGCGTCCGGCGCTGTTGTGGTTGCAAGATTAGTTCGCCGTTGTAATAACTGGCCCCCTCCGGTTCCCATAGTTCTGCTGGTTCGGCGTTGGGGTTTTCTCGAAAGTCCAAACAACTATCCTCCTGTGGGCCTGCTGGGTGAACGACACAGACGAGGTGGGGGTTGTGTGAGTAAAGGAGGCAGCGATCGCACTGGTGGATTTTCGGCATAGTACCAGTGTACTGCCACAAAACAGCGATCACTTCTTGTGTACAACTTTCCTCTAAGAATTTTTTACGGGCGATCGCTCGACTGAGTGCAACTTTTCCTTTAAGAAGTATTGAAACTGCATTACTGACCGAGGAGTAATTTTGATTTACTTTTAACAGTTACCAACTCCAAATTGTTTAAGCTGTTGTCTCAATTCATACTTGTTACCATCTGGTAAGATAGCACCTGTCAAGTCGGCACCAGTTAAATCAGTACCATTTAAGTTTGCATCTGTTAAATCGGTGTTACGCAGATCAGCATTGCTAAGGTCGGCATTGCTTAAGTCAGTATTTTTAAGAATGGCATTTTTAAGAATAGCACTTTTGAAGCAAGCACTAGGCAAAAAGCGTCCGCTCAAGTCGGCATTTTGTAAGTCAGCGCAATATAGCAGAACTCCAGTATCAACACAACCTGATAATGTTGGTAATGCGTTCTTGATTCTTTTTATAATGCGTGGGTCGGTAAGACTTAAGTTAGCGTTACTTAATTTTGCGTAACCTAATTTAGCACCTTTGAGTTTAACATTATTTAAGTTGGCATTAGTCAATTCAGCCTGTTCTAAATTCAACTCACCTATCAATCCTACGTCACTTAGAAATCGAATGATGCGTCCTTTGCGTTCTCCGTCTTTATCTAGCCTGCGTAGTATTGATAAAGTACACGCGCGCGCTGCGTCTAGTAATGCATTTAGTTTAGGGTCTTTGAAATTCGTATCTTCTTGTTTTTTAGTAATTAACAGTTTTAGTTCTTTGTCTATAAGTAGTTCTGAAATATGTTTGAAGTAAGCCAGCATCGCTTCTTCACGAGAAGTAATATCAACTTGTTGTTTTTCACTACGCTGAAATTGGTACAATACAATTGGAATCGCAAGTGTACCAGCCAGCCCTAACCAATCCCAAAGTGTTTTACCTGATTGAAAATGCTCAGTAGTTTTTGTAAGTTTAACAATTTTTCCATCTCTAGGATTAATTACCTCTTCTACAGTTACTGATTTATTAGAGTCGGCACCGAATCCAACCCAATTCACTCGGTACAATACAGGAAGAACTGCAATAGCTCCAGCAATAGCTAGCACTATTAGTAGCTTACGCTTTGTGTTCCAGCCATTTAGAGGTTCTTGCACGCTCATAGTCGGTAACTCTAATGAATACACATATATTTATATTCATTTGGATAGTACCTAATTCCTGATAAATAACTAGAACTTACGCACGCTCACAAAAATACTATCTTGTGTATTAACGGAATTTGGTCATTTCAAGCTTTTGACGACCAACTTCACATAGAGAGCGATCGCACTCTGGTAATTTCGGCATAGCACCAGTTTATCCAGTACAGGTAGCGATGCCTACGGCGGTAAACTACGCTGGAAAGGCAATTTGTTCCTCTAAGAATTTTATGGGGGCGATCGCCTTATGACTAACTGATGCCTTGGCAATCCGCAGTAACTATTGACTATGAACTGTGGCTATGGACTAATGACGGCAGGACTAATTACCATGTGACCAATGACTAACCAAACTATTCATGTTGTAGCTCGTTTTGTGGCAATACCTAATAAAGTAGAAGAACTCAAAGCAATATTATTGGGACTGATTGAATCAACTAAACTTGAAGCAGGTGTCATTAAATATGAACTTTTACAAAATCAATCAGATCCAACAGATTTTACTTTTGTAGAAGAGTGGGAATCTGCGGCAGCACTGGATACTCACTTAGCGTCACCCCATGTGCAAGCAGCAATAGCCAAGCTAGAAAGATTAATAGCTGCGCCACTAGAAGATATCCGCCGTTATTCTATTTTGGCTGCGATACCTACTATCCAAGGAGTGGAATCTTGAAATGGTTGCAGACAGGACAGTTGGTTCTTTAATTCTTCTAGCCAGGGGTTGAAGGTGAACCGCATCGCACCCCAACAAAATAATATTAGCGCTTACCTAAATATAGGTAAGCGCTACTGTTTTATTTCAATTCAGGGAAAAAATATAGTGAAATGAGTTCCCTGATTTTTACTATTAATTAATTCCAATTTAATTGATTACACAGCACTGCGACGATTTAGCAAGTTCCACAAAAATACAGCGACAATTGCGCCAAGAACCGCTACTGCAATACCAGGAATGCTCAGTGTGGGGGCGGCTAATGTCAAGGTTCCTGTACTGAAGAATACACCCAAACTACCACCAACAAAAGCACCGATAATTCCTAATAAGATTGTTCCGAGAATTCCGCCACCTTGATGACCGGGGTAGATAGCCTTTGCAATAGCACCAGCAATTAGACCTAAAACAATCCAAGCAAGAATATTCATTGTTTTAATTCGATAGACGTTTTTTACTTACAAATAAACAATAGCAATCTAAACATTGACATTCAATCTACCAGCAGAATCAACTATTAATAGCCTTGAGGATGAATGCTGTTACTTCTGGTGATATACCCCATAACTGAAATGGATAATAAATAAAAAAGCTCCTAGTTGGTCTAAAACTAGGAGCTTCGTTTATTCATTGCTTGATAATTGCAGTATATGCATTTTTAATGATTTATCTCATCTACTTTAAGAATTAAGCTAAGTTTGAAAGCCGAATATTAATTTGATAAGGTGAAAGAGTAAATGGCTTGTAGCTGCGACCAATGTTTAAAATGTCCTCAATTGCTAGCTTGTTAAATTCAGCCACCTTTACAACTACCTTGGCACTAGCAACAATTATTTTTTATCCATCAAAAAGTCTGTCACAAATACCAAGCGACGGGCGCAACACAGTTCCCCAGGCAGGTTGTCTATCTGGGTATCCTGATGGCACATATCAAGGTTCGCGCCCAGTTACGCGCTATGAATTCGCTGCTGGCTTGAATACGTGCCTAGAGAGGCTAAATCAAGTTATTCCTGCTAACAGGGCGGATTTAGCAACTAAGCAAGATTTGGAAATTTTGCTCAAACGACAGAGGGAATTAAACCAACAACTTCAAGAACTCAACGAGCGAGTTGATACCCCACCTGCTACAAAATAAGTATTCGACAGCAGTTAGTTTATGCGATGGCGTACCCGCCATGAGTCGGTGGCATCGCTCCCACTTGGGCCAGAACTGAAAACCTTATCACTCTCCATCCGTAAGCTCTAACTGATAAATCCGCATTGATGGGTATTCGTCCATCATCCGCCAGTAGTACCCAGTAGGCGGCGACTGCACCCTACCACCGCAACGGTACAAGAAAACTGGTTCACAGGAGCGCATAGCTTTCTTCATCATCTGCTCCAGGCTGGGGTCTGGGTTGTTGTCGTTATACCAGATAATATGAGATTTACCGAAATATTCAGCCGCCATTAAACTAGCAAACAGCCATTCCATAACTGATTGAATTTGCTGTTTCTCAACGCCGCAGCTTTGTTGTCCGTAGCTATCAATTGTTGGCTGGGCTGGTTTGGGTTTGAGGAAGTTTAAGAATTTCATGAAAGTGAGAAACGCAACTATTACCAGAGTTCCCATTTGATGAGGTGCGATACCTAGCTTGGGCAAGAAAGTGCGATCGCTCCTTTTTCTTTACCACTGATTAAAAAGTCATTCATAGTCATCAGACATAACAAAAACCCCACGAGTGAGGTGAGGTTGATTTTTTGAAATTTTGGCATACTCCCTTAGTTTCTCAGTTTTGGGAGAAAATTATGGCGTGGGGATCACCTTGCGTTAGCTATGTGCTTTATTGATTTACCTTGTTAGCTTTGGGGGTCGATAAGAGATTGAGACTGCCGTCTGTGTTTGAGCAGCAGCGAAGTACCCAAAACACCCAGGAGCGCGATACTCAACGATGGCTCTGGTACTGCCTGTGTTTGACGCGATTGGATGTATGTAGATAAACCAGCGAGATTATCGGTATTAATTAGGTCAACATTAGCATCGTAGAGGGGGCCCCAAACACTGGGTGCGTCTTGTGGCAGATTCCAGAAACGCAGGATTTTGTTCTCACCATGTACCTGAGCCACGATATCGTCTAGGGCTGCCTTGGTGTCATCAGGGATGGTGCCAATACCGTCCCAAGCCAGATCGCCATTAAAGAAAGTGTTCCAGTTACCACTGATTAAGGGGATAAATTCAGGTGCTATCCCTTTGCCTATGTCGTCAGCACGACCATCATAGGCGGCGTAGCGCAAATCCTGAGAGAGCATATAATCTCGTGGTCGATTACCTGAGATGATGACATTAACCGCTCCCTTTTGCGTGTCGTAGCCACCAGAGGCATTTTTGGTGTAAGTAGTGAACAGTCCAGGATTGTTAACTGCATAGGTGGTTAGGACATTGTGTAGGCGCTCGTAGGTTGAAACATCCTCACTCTTAATGTCAACCAACAAAAGTAGGGGTGTACCATCGGCGTAAATGCCACCGTTGTTTACCTGACTCGCCAAGTCTTGCAATGGTGTCAGGTATAAATCCTCAATCGTGGGCAGCGTCGTTGGGTTAGATACTGGGTCGTGAGCAACGCGTAAGTCTGTGCCATAGAGCCAGATATCAGATTCAACGCTGATGAAACCGTTGTGAAGAGCATCAAAGAGTGGGTACTCATGTTCATAGTCGTTATGAGCATGGGTGCGTGGTACAGACTTATCAAGCGGACTTATAACTGTATCGGCATAAGCTTGACCGACATAACAACTTGCTGCAATGACACCAACAGCCAATGTGCGAATGAGACTTTTCATGGCATATCTTCTTTAAAGTCTCTCTCAAAATAATTGGCTTGTATCTTAGAGCGAGTTAAGCTTCGGTAATCTTTTTCTTAAAAAGTTAGACACTGCCGTAGGCGATCGCCTATTTACTATCTCTTAGCAACAGAAGTGAAATAATAAGCTAGTATGCCTTGCTGGTACAGGAGATGCAGCGATGACCTACACCATGCACGACGCTCAAGAAGTAGCAAAGCTTGCTGCTACTGATATCTCGGTTTGGCTGCGCTCTAAACCAGAAACTATTAGCGTTGTTAATGTTGAAAATGACCCAGAGTTTCAACGCAGAGATATTGACCTCATTTGGACAACGCACAGTGGCGAAATTTTGATTGAGATTAAGGGCGATAGGTGGAACAAGACTCGTAACTTGTTCTTTGAAACGAAAAGCAACCTAGAAAAGGGAACCTCCGGCTGCTTTATGTACACTGAGGCAGATTGGCTATTTTATTACTTTGTCAATACTCGCCAACTGTACAGGCTACCAATGCCCAAAACGCGGGAGTGGTTTTTGATTACCATGCGGCGGTTTCGGGAGCGCTCGACTACAACGCCCGTGGGGAGTAGCTATTACACGACTGTGGGGCGACTTGTGCCGATTACTACAGTGATGATGGAAGTGGCGGGGATTAAGATGGAGCAGTTGTACCCGGATTTCTCACAAACTCAGAAAAAAGCGGAGCTTCAAACTGATAAAATGTATATATGGTAAGCATTTGAGCAGTTTTAACCGATGAATCTACCCGCAACGCGATCGCTCCCAAAACAGTTCA
>JAESFO010000490.1_pt1 | contig 31727 bp, 35 predicted proteins | sample 9269421 | NCBI WGS metagenome assembly JAESFO01 (sample SAMN14502839, study PRJNA617101) | algae metagenome | isolation source: Nostoc desertorum CM1-VF14 and co-occurring heterotrophs from rocky... | place: USA: Clark Mountains, San Bernardino, California | collected 2000-06-05 | reverse complement strand
CTGGCCGTCGATGCCACCTGGTACACGCGCAAGTCAGCCGAGATCATCGGCGTGACCGAGGAAACCACCACCGGCGTGCACCGCCTCAACGAGATGAGCGCCAAGGGCACGCTGCTGTTCCGCGCCATCAACGTGAACGACTCGGTCACCAAGAGCAAGTTCGACAACCTGTACGGCTGCCGCGAGTCGCTGGTCGACGGCATCAAGCGCGCGACCGACGTGATGATCGCCGGCAAGGTGGCCTGCGTGGCCGGCTACGGCGACGTGGGCAAGGGCTCGGCCCAGGCCCTGCGCGCGCTGAGCGCCCAGGTGTGGGTGACCGAGATCGACCCGATCAACGCGCTGCAGGCCGCGATGGAAGGCTACAAGGTCGTGACCATGGAATATGCCGCCGACAAGGCCGACATCTTCGTGACCACCACCGGCAACCGCGACGTGATCCGCCACGAGCACATGGCCGCCATGAAGGACCAGGCCATCGTCTGCAACATCGGCCACTTCGACAACGAGATCGACGTCGCGTCGATTGAGAAGTACGAGTGGGAAGAGATCAAGCCGCAGGTCGACCACATCACCTTCCCCGACGGCAAGAAGATCATCCTGCTGGCCAAGGGCCGCCTCGTGAACCTGGGCTGCGGCACCGGCCACCCGAGCTTCGTGATGTCGTCGTCGTTCGCCAACCAGACCATCGCGCAGATCGAGCTCTTCACCAAGCCCGATGCCTACCAGGCGGGCAAGGTCTACGTGCTGCCGAAGCACCTCGACGAGAAGGTCGCGCGCCTGCACCTGAAGAAGGTCGGCGCCATGCTCACCGAGCTGACCGACGCCCAGGCCGCCTACATCGGCGTGGACAAGAACGGCCCCTACAAGCCGGACACGTACCGCTACTGATGCGCGCCGACCAGCTGCTGGTGGAACGCGGCCTCGCCGCCTCGCGCTCGCAAGCCGTGCGGCTGATTGCCGGCGGCATGCGCTGGCGCGATGCGGGCACGGGTGACGCATGGCGCAGCGTCGTGAAGAACCGCGACGAAGTGCCCGAATCCGCCGAGCTCGCGCTCGACGATGCGGCCGAGGCGCGCTACGTGTCGCGCGGCGGCCTCAAGCTCGAGGGCGCGCTGGCCGTGAGCGGCGTGGACCCGGCGGGCCTGCTGTGCCTCGACGTGGGCCAGTCGACCGGCGGCTTCACCGACTGCCTGCTGCAGCGCGGCGCGGCCAGGGTGGTGGGCGTCGACGTCGGCCACGGCCAACTGCATGCCAAGCTGCGTGAGGACGCACGCGTGGTGGCCATCGAAGGCGTCAATGCGCGCGCGTTGTCGGCGGCCGACCTGCAGGAAGAGGACGAGGGCGAACCTGCGAGCGAACCGCGCTTCGACCTGATCGTCGGGGACTTGTCCTTCATCTCGCTCACGCTGGTGCTGCCGGCCGTGGTGCAGTTCCTGGCCGACGACGGCCGCCTGCTGATGCTCGTCAAGCCGCAGTTCGAGCTGCAGCCCGGACAGGTCGGCAAGGGTGGCATCGTGCGCGATCCGGCGATGTACGAGATCGTCGAGAAGCGCCTGCGCGACGCCTGCGAGGCGCTCGGCCTGCGTGTGGTGCAGTGGTTCGACAGCCCGATCGCCGGCGGCGACGGCAACCGCGAATTTTTCATTCACGCCGTTCGCGCGGACATTGCGAACGGTTCCTAGGAGACGCAGGTGCGCCTTCCATTGAGTTTCGAGTTCTTCCCGACCAAGACGCCCGAGGGCGCGGTCAAGCTGCGCGCCGTTCGCCAGCAGCTCTATGCACGCAAGCCCGAGTTCTGCTCGGTGACCTATGGCGCGGGCGGCTCCACGCACCAGGGCACCTTCGGTGCGGTGCAGGAGATCCTGTCCGAAGGCGTCGATGCCGCGAGCCATTTTTCCTGCATCGGGGCCACCCGCGCCACGGTGCGCGAGCAGCTGGCCGAGCTCAAGGCCATGGGCGTCAAGCGCCTCGTCGCGCTGCGCGGCGACCTGCCGAGCGGCTACGGTGCCGGCGGCGAGTTCACGTACGCGAGCGACCTCGTGGCCTTCATCCGCGAGGAGACCGGCCGCGACTTCCACATCGAGGTGGCCTGCTACCCCGAGGTGCATCCGCAGGCGCGTTCGCCCGAGGCCGACTTGAAGGCCTTTGCCGCCAAGGTGAAGGCCGGCGCCGATTCGGCGATCACGCAGTATTTCTTCAGCCCCGAGGCTTACTTCCGCTTCGTCGACGACGTGCGCCGGCTCGGGATCGACACGCCGATCGTGCCCGGCATCATGCCGATCACCGGTTCGACGCAGCTGATGCGCTTCTCCGACGCCTGCGGCGCCGAGATACCGCGCTGGATCCGCCTGCGGCTGCAGGGCTTCGGCGACGACACCGCATCGATCAAGGCCTTCGGCCTCGACGTGGTGACCGACCTCTGCGCGCGCTTGCGCGACGCCGGCGCGCCGGCGCTGCACTTCTACACCATGAACCAGTCGGCCGCGACCTTGGCCGTGCTGGAGCGCCTCGACGGATGAGGTGGGGCGTGCGACCGGGAGGCCCGCTGCGCGCCGCGCTCGTCGCGGGCGCCTGCGCGCTGGCCGGCTGCGCCATGCCGCCCGCGACCGAAGGCGTGGGAGCGGCGGGTGAGAAGAAGGAAAGCGAAGTCCGCCTGCTGCCGCTGCAGCGCAAGCTGACCGTCCCGGCGGGCGCCGCACCGCGTTCGGACGTGCCGTCGGTGCGCTACGACCTGGCCGTGTCCGAGATCGACGGACCCGAGGACGACGGCGTGCCCGGTGACGGCGGGCCGCGCAAGATCTTCGAGCGCGGTGGCGCGTCGTGGTACGGCATCCAGTTCCATCGGCGCCGGACGGCCAGCGGCGAGCTCTTCGACATGGGCGCGATGACGGCGGCGCACAAGACGCTGCCGTTCAACACCCGTGTCTGCGTGCGCAGCCTCGTCAACGGCAGCGAGGTGCTGGTCCGCATCACCGACCGCGGCCCCTACACCCAGGGACGCATCATCGACCTGAGCCGCGCGGCGGCCGAACGCATCGACCTGATCGGCCTCGGCATCAAGCAGGTGGCGCTGACCATCGTCGACGAGGACGGCATGCGCTGCGGCGGCGCCGTGGTCGAGGCGGACGAGGCCACGGTGGCGCAGGCGCCAGCGCCGGAAGCCGAGGCGCCCGCCAAGCCGACGCGCCGCAAGGTGAGCGTTCGCAAGGGCCGTCGACGCTAGACGGACGCAGCGGACGAACGGCGTCTCAGCCGCCAGCGTCGAGCGAAAAGCCCGCGTGGCGGTCCTGCGCGAGCCGTTCCGCGAGTTGCGGCAGCGCCGCGGCCAGCAGCGGCTTGAGCGTGTACGGCGGGTTGATCAGGAACATGCCGCTGGCGGGAAGCCCGGGGCGCTGCGTCTCGCCGGTGGGCGTGACGCTCAGCTTGCTCGACTTGACCGTGAGCGTGGCATGCAGCCACGGTTTGCCGGCTTTGGTCGCCAGGGTCTTGAGCCGGCGCGGCAGGTCGTGCGCCTCGGGGCGCGGGATGATCGGATACCAGATCGCGTACGTACCCGTGGCGAAGCGCTTGAGCGCCTCGGCCGCGAAGTCGAGCACGCGGCCGTAGTCGGTCTTCATTTCGTAGCTCGGATCCATGAGCACCAGCGCGCGGCGCGACGGCGGCGGCAGGAACTTGGTGGCGCTGCCGAAGCCGTCGTCGCGCAGCACCGCGATCTGCCGGCCCGCCTCGAGCTGCGCGATGTTGGCGTCGAGCGTGCGGGCATCGGTCGGATGCAGTTCGAACAGCTTGAGCCGGTCGTGGTCGCGCAGCAGGTGCTGCACGATGAAAGGCGAGCCCGGGTAGACGCGGGCGCCGCCCTTGGGGTTGAAGTCGCCGATCACGCCGAGGTAACGTGCAATGGCATCGGCGAGCGGGGCTTCGGCCGCGGCGGCCGGTTTCTTTTTCGCCTCAGCGGCCGGTGCGGCCGCAGGCTTGTCGTTCGACAGCAGGCGCAGGATGCCTTCGGCCGCCTCGCCGCTGGTGCCGGCGTAGTCGCCGTCGAGCCGGTACAGGCCTGCGCCGGCATGGGTGTCGACCACGGTCAGTGCGGTCTCTTTCTCGAGCAGGTGGTCGAGCGTGGCAATCAGCACCGTGTGCTTGAGCACGTCGGCGTGGTTGCCGGCATGGAACGCGTGGCGGTAACTGAACATGGGGAAGTCTCTCGGTGGTGCGGTCGGCGAAGGCATCTAGACTTCGCCGGATAACGACGTATTACAACAGGGAGACGAGATGAACCCATCGCCATGGCGATATTGGGGCCTTGCCGCGTGCTCGGCGCTGCTGGCGATTCTGACCGGGTGCGCGTCGGTGACGCAGGGCACCGCGCAGCCGATCCGCATCGAGACGCTGGCTCAGGCCGGCGGACCGCCGATGGAAGGCGCCGAGTGCCAGCTTTACAACGACAAGGGCACGGCCTTCGCCATCTCCGGCCAGAGCACCACGGTGCATCGGTCGGGCGGCAACCTCACGGTCCGATGCAAGCTCGACGGACAGCTGCCGGCCTCGGGCCAGGCCGTGTCCCGCGCCAACGCCGGGCTGGCCGGCAACATCCTCATCGGCGGCGCGATCGGTGCGGCCATCGACGTCGGCACCGGAGCGGCGTTCACCTACCCGACGTGGCTGCAGCTGGTGTTTGGTGAAGAGCGGCTGTTCGACCGCAGCGGCCACCGCGACGACGGGCCTGTGGCCGGCACCTTCGTGCGGGCCAACGTGCCGGAGGCTGCGCGGACGTTGGCGAGCGGTGCGGCGCCAACGGTTCCTGCTGCGGCGGCTACCGCGCCTCAGCCGGTGGCGGCGGCCGGCGAGGCGATCGGCCTGAGGGCGCCGCTGCGGCGGGGCGACACCCTGGAGTACGAGCTGCGCGACCGCATGACGGACGTGCAGACGCCGGTGTACTACCGCCTGGACCGCATCGAAGGCGACCAGCTGGTGTTCAACATGGGCGCGCGCACCGAGCGGCGCGATGGGCGTGTGGTGTCGATCCGCGCGCCTTCAGGCGCGGCCTGTTCGAGTCGTCCTCGCCGCCCGAGGGCTGGGCTCCGGGAGCGCTGCGACAGGGCATGAGCTGGCGCGCGGAGTATCCGAAGCACAGCATCGAGGCCAGGGTCGGGGGCGAGGGTTCGGCCACCGTCGACGGGGAAGCGCTGCGCGTGCTGCAGATTGACTATTCGGGATGGATCACCCTGTCGACCAGCCCTGCGGCGCGCCCGATTTACCCGCTGAAGGCGACGGCGCTGTACTCACCGCAGCTCAGCCGGATCGTCAAGTTCGACATCGAGGTGCGAACGGCCGGGAGCCTGGCGCGCGAGTCGATCCAGCTCAAGCGCATCATTCGAAACTAGCGGCCTCAGCGCCTGCGGGCTATAATGGCGGGCTTCGCAGCGCTCAGTGGCCCCGCGGCGAAGCCGCCAAAGCGCGTGCCCCAGGGCGCGCCGCAGAGGCAAAACACCCACCTAAGAGATTCCCATCAGAGGAACGCCGACCGTGGAAAAGGGCCCGCCAAACCCTCTTTCAAGAGAAAAACTCATGACCAAAACGTTCAGCGCCAAGCCCGCTGACGTGACGCACGAGTGGTTTGTGATTGACGCGACCGACAAGGTCCTCGGACGAGTAGCCAGCGAAGTTGCTCTCCGTTTGCGCGGCAAACACAAGGCCATTTACACGCCTCACGTCGATACCGGTGACTTCATCGTCATCATCAACGCCGCGCAACTGCGCGTCACCGGCGCCAAGTCCATCGACAAGGTGTACTACCGTCACTCGGGCTACCCGGGCGGCATCACGGCGACGAACTTCCGCGACATGCAATCCAAGCATCCGGGCCGCGCCCTGGAAAAGGCCGTCAAGGGCATGCTGCCCAAGGGCCCGCTCGGCTACGCGATGATCAAGAAACTCAAGGTGTACGGCGGTGCAGAGCATCCGCACACCGCCCAACAGCCCAAAGTGCTGGAACTGTAAGGAGCCTTGAGAATGATTGGTGAATGGAACAATGGCACCGGCCGTCGCAAATCGAGCGTCGCCCGTGTGTTTCTGAAGAAGGGCACCGGCAAGATCACGGTCAACGGCAAGGACATCCAAGAGTTCTTCGGCCGCGAAACCTCGATCATGATTGCCAAGCAGCCCCTGGTGCTGACCAACAACACCGAAGCGTTCGACGTCATGGTCAACGTGGCAGGTGGCGGCGAATCGGGCCAGGCCGGCGCAACGCGCCACGGCATCACCCGTGCGCTGATCGACTACGACGCAAGCCTCAAGCCGGTGCTGAGCCAGGCCGGCTACGTCACGCGCGATGCACGTGAAGTCGAGCGTAAGAAGGTCGGTCTGCACTCCGCACGCCGTCGCAAGCAGTTCAGCAAGCGCTGATCCTGTTCGCTGCGAACAAGGAAGAGCCGCCTCCGGGCGGCTTTTCTTTTTTGCTGCTGCGCCTTGGTGCGCCGGCGTTCGACCCCACTTCCAATGGGTGCTCGGTGCCGCCGGCCTGCCAGGAACGCGGCATTGCAGTAGCATTGGTCCATTGGCCGCATGTCCGGCCCCCAAGGAGTTATCCCCCCATGAGCGCTGTTGCCGAAAACATCCAGACCCAGATGCCCGAGCCGATCGTCTTCACCGACAGCGCGGCTGCCAAGGTGGCCGACCTGATCGCCGAAGAGGGCAATCCCGACCTCAAGCTGCGCGTGTTCGTGCAGGGCGGGGGCTGCTCGGGCTTCCAGTACGGTTTCACCTTCGATGAAATCACCAACGAAGACGACACGACCATGACCAAGAATGGCGTGTCGCTGTTGATCGACGCGATGAGCTACCAGTACCTTGTGGGTGCCGAGATCGACTACAAGGAAGACCTGCAGGGCGCCCAGTTCGTGATCAAGAACCCGAACGCCACCAGCACCTGCGGCTGCGGCTCGAGCTTCTCGGCCTGATCCTTCTGCCTGCCGCGGTGGTGCTGGCCCCGATCGAAGCCACAACACCGCCGCCTCTTCAAAGAAGCCGCCTCCGGGCGGCTTTTTGCTTCCTGCCGCCGATCACCATCCGCCCGCGCCGTCGCCATGCCGCCTGACTCCATCCCCGCTCCGGTCACCGCTTCCGCCCCGGTCCGCAAGAGCCTGTTGTGGCTCGTGGCGGTCGGCTTCTTCATGCAGACGCTGGACGCCACCATCATCAACACGGCGCTGCCCGGCATGGCTGCGAGCCTGGGGGAAAGCCCGCTGCGCATGCAGTCGGTCGTGGTGGCCTACGCGCTGACGATGGCGATGCTGATCCCGGCTTCGGGCTGGATCGCCGACCGCTTCGGCACGCGGCGGGTGTTCTTCTCGGCCATCGTGCTGTTTGCCGTCGGTTCGGTGCTGTGCGCGATATCCCAGGGGCTCGGCCAACTGGTGGCGGCACGCGTGGTGCAGGGCCTGGGCGGTGCGTTGCTGCTGCCGGTGGGCCGGCTGGCGCTGCTGCGCACGGTGCCGCGCGGCGAGTTCCTGCAGGCGATGAGCTTCGTGGCGATCCCGGGCCTGATCGGTCCGCTGCTCGGTCCCACGCTGGGCGGCTGGCTGGTGCAATACGCCTCCTGGCACTGGATCTTTTTGATCAATGTGCCGGTGGCCCTGGCGGGCTGCCTGGCCACGCTGCGCTTCATGCCCGACCTGCGCGGTGCCGCGCCGCGGCGCTTCGACGGCGTCGGCTATGCAATGCTGTCTTTCGGCATGGTCGCGATCTCGCTTTCGCTCGACGGGGTGGCCGCGCTCGGTGTCGGCCAGGGCGGGGTGATGGTGGTGCTGGTGTTCGGCTTCGCGAGCATCGTCGCGTACTGGCTGCACGCGGGGCGAACGGCCGAGCCGCTCTTCGCGCCGGCGCTCTTCAAGGTGCCGACGCTCGCGATCGGCCTGCTCGGCAACCTGTTCTCGCGCCTGGGCAGCAGCTGCATGCCTTTTCTCGTGCCGCTGCTGCTGCAGGTGTCGATGGGCTATTCGCCGTTGCGCGCGGGCCTGATGATGCTGCCGGTGGCATTGGCGGGCATGGCCATGAAGCGCTTTGCCGCGCCGCTGATCACGCACCACGGCTACCGCCGGGTGCTGGTGCTGAACACGGTGCTCGTGGGGCTCGCGATGGCGAGCTTCGGCTTCACCGCGCCGGGCCAACCGCTGGGGCTGCATGTGCTGCAGCTGGCGGTCTTCGGTGCGGTGAATTCGCTGCAGTTCACCGCCATGAACACCATCACCCTCAAGGACCTCGACGGCGGCATGGCCAGCAGCGGCAACAGCCTGCTGTCGATGGTGCAGATGCTTGCGATGAGCATGGGCGTGGCCGCCGCAGCCGCGGTGCTTGCGGGTTACAACGGTGTGTTCGGCACCGATTCGCCGGCGCACACGCTCGACGCCTTCCAGGCGACGTTCGCGAGCATGGGGCTCATCACGGTTGCTTCGGCCTTCATCTTCTGGCACCTGCCTGCAGAAGCCCGGGCACCGCGGCCTGCGCAACCCGAAGTGTCTGGCCAGGGCTGACGCCCGCGCGGCGGCTCAAGCCGCGGGATAAACCGCGCCGAGCACACGCGCGCCGCGGGCGCCCGTCACGCTCGCGAGGTTGCCCGGCTCGCGTCGCAGCGTGCAGCGCGCGAGCCAGGCGAACGCCGCGGCCTCGACCTGCAGCGGCGGCAGCCCGTGGGCGTCGGAAGTGTCGACCGCCACGCCCGGCAGCAAGGCGCGCAGCCGCGCCAGCAGATGGTCGTTGAGCGCGCCGCCGCCGCAGACGATCAGCAGCCTGCTGTCGCCTGCATACCGGCGCAGGTCGGCGGCGCAGGCGCTGGCGGTGAACTCGGCGAGCGTGGCCTGCACGTCGGCCGGGTCGGCATGGGCGGCGGCGTCGCCGAGGGCCGCCGCGAGCCAAGTGGGGTTGAACAGGTCGCGGCCGGTGCTCTTGGGCGGCGGCTTGGCGAAATAGGATTCCGAGCGCAGGCGTGCGAGCAGGTCCGGCAGCAACTGTCCGCTTGCCGCCCAGCGGCCGCCGCGATCGAAGGCCTCGCCGGTATGGCGCTGGCACCAGTGGTCCATCAGGGCATTGCCGGGGCCGCAGTCGAAGCCGAGCACCGAAGAAGGTCCGTCGGCAGCCGCATCCTTCGCGGGCAGCAGGCTCAGGTTCGAAATGCCGCCGATGTTGAGCACCGCGACCGCCTGGTCGTCGCGCCCGAACAGCGCGCGGTGGAAGGCCGGCACCAGTGGCGCGCCCTGGCCGCCAGCCGCGAGGTCGCGGCTGCGGAAGTCCGCGACCACGTCGATGCCGCTCAGTTCGGCCAGCAGCGAGGGATTGTTGATCTGCAGCGTGTAGCCGACGCCGTCGAACTCCGTCGGCCGGTGGCGCACGGTCTGCCCGTGGGCACCGATGGCGGCCACCGCGCGGGCGGGCGTCGAGCTGTCCGCGAGCAGCCGATCGACCACTTCCGCATAGATGCGCGCCAGGCCGCTGCCGGCGAGCGCGGCGCGATGAAGCTCGTTGTCGCCGGGTGTGTTGAGCGCCAGCAGCTCGGTACGCAGCGCGGCAGGAAAGGGGGCAGTGGCGTAGGCCCGCACGGCCATGCCGCCGTTCGAGAAATCGGCCAGCACGCCATCGACGCCGTCGAGCGAGGTGCCCGACATCAGGCCGATGAACAGTGCGGCGGGCATGGCCGACGCGTTGCCGCTTCTCAGTCGGCGCTGGCCTGGATGACCGAGAACGCGGCAGCCAGCTCGGTGCGGGCGCCGACGGCCACGCGTTCGAACGCCGGGCGCATGGCGGCGGTGATCGGTGCGCCGCCTTCCTGGGCGATGGAAGCGGGGTTCTGGTATTCGCCGTTCACGCGGAACTCGAAGTGCAGATGGGGGCCGGTGGCCCAGCCGGTGGAGCCCACGGCGCCGATCTTCTGGCCCTGGCTGATGCTCTCGCCGGTCTTGACGTCGATCCGGCTCAGGTGGGCGTAGGCCGTCTGCTGGTTGTTGCGGTGCTTGATGATGACGATGTTGCCGTAGCCGCTCTGCGTGCCAGCGAAATCGACCGTGCCATCGCCGACGCTGCGCACCGCGGTGCCGGTGGGAGCGGCATAGTCGACGCCGTTGTGCTGGCGCCAGCTGTTCAGGATCGGGTGCATGCGCATCGCAAAGCCGCTCGACACCCGCGTGAACTCGACCGGCGAGCTCAGGTAGGCCTTGCGCAGGCTGTCGCCGTTCGGGCGGTAGTAGCTGCCCTTCTGGCCCGGGGGCTGAAACCACACGGCCTGGTGGACCTTGCCGTTGTTCTCGAACTCGGCCGAGAGCACGCGGCCGCTGCGCAGCGCCTGGCCGTCGGCCTCGAAGGTCTCGTACACCACCGCGAAGCGGTCGCCCTTGCGCAGCGAGCGCACGTCGACGTCGCCGGCAAAGATGTCGGCCAGCTGGCTTGCCACGCTGTCGGGAACGCGCGCGTCGTCGGTGGCCGCGAACAGCGAGGTGCGGATCGTGCCGCTGGCGAGGCGCGTGCCCGAGGTCAGCTCGTCGTCCTCGGTGAGCGCGACGAAGCCGGAGGGCGTGCGCTCGATCACGAAGCGCTTGAAATTGCCGTCGCCATCGGGGATCCAGCGTGCGCTGAGCTTCTTGAGCTGGTTTTCCTGCGTGGCTTCGGCCGTGATGGTGCGCCCGGCACGGGCGAAGAGCGCCTTGCGCGCATCGCCGCTGCTGCGGACGAACGCGGCGGCGGCCGGGTCGGAGATGCCCAACCGCTTCAGCAGCGCCTCGGCGGTGTCGCTAGAGCGCGTGACGTCGGTGCGAAACAGCGTGAAGCTGAAGTTCTCGAGCGACTCGCTCTGGTCCGCGAAGGACAGGGGCGACACCGCCTCGAGCACCTGCTGCACGGGAAGGTCGGATGCGTCGGGGCCGAGGGAGGCCACCGCCAGGGTTCCGGCGCTCAGCAAAGCCGCCGCAATCGCCGCGGTGATCTGCTTGGGGTAGGTCCGGAACGTATAGGCCACGCGAGAAGCCAGGAGCTCCTCGGCGGCAAGAATGCCGTTGATCAAAACTGTGAATTCCAGCTCAGGTTCTGCAAATCCGTGCTGCAGAAGCCCGGTACGGACAGGGGCGGCAGGACGGTGCGGAAAGCAGCGCCGCTTAGAATTCGGCGCTTGAAAGTCGGGCTGAGTATAGCTTCGGCAGCCAAAAAACCAGCGTAAAAAGCCCATGAAAGCCGAATCTGTTACATCCCCCGACCTCTCAGATGGTGTAAGACGAGCGCTCGAAATCTCCCTCCGGGGCGCCGACGAGCTGCTGCCGCAGGACGAGTGGGTGCGAAAGCTGCAGCGCTCGGAGGCCACGGGGACGCCGCTGCGCATCAAGCTGGGCCTGGACCCGACCGCCCCGGACATCCACGTCGGCCACACGGTGGTGCTCAACAAGATGCGCCAGCTCCAGGACCTGGGCCATCGGGTGATCTTCCTGATCGGGGATTTCACGACCACCATCGGCGATCCGTCCGGCCGCAACAGCACCCGGCCGCCGCTGAGCCGCGAGCAGATCGAGGCCAATGCCCAGACCTACTACAAGCAGGCCAGTCTGGTCCTGGATCCCGACAAGACCGAGATCCGCTACAACTCCGAATGGAGCGATCCGCTCGGCGCGCGCGGCATGATCCAGCTGGCCGCCAAGTACACGGTGGCGCGCATGATGGAGCGCGACGACTTCAACAAGCGCTTCAAGGCCGGCCAGTCGATCTCGGTGCACGAGTTCCTCTATCCGCTGATGCAGGGCTACGACTCGGTGGCGCTGAAGAGCGATCTCGAGCTCGGCGGCACCGACCAGAAGTTCAACCTGCTCGTCGGCAGGCATCTCCAGCAGGAGTACGGCCAAGAGCCGCAGTGCATACTCACTATGCCGCTGCTCGAAGGGCTCGATGGCGTCGAGAAGATGTCCAAGAGCAAGAACAACTACATCGGTATCAGCGAAGACGCCAACACCATGTTCGCCAAGGTGCTGTCGATCTCCGACGACCTGATGTGGCGCTGGTACCTGTTGCTGAGCTTCCAGTCGATGGCGCAGATCGAGGCGCTGAAGGCCGAAGTCGCGGGCGGGCGCAATCCCAAGGACGCCAAGGTGGCGCTGGCCAAGGAAATCACCACGCGCTTCCACAGCGCGGCGGCGGCGGAGGCGGCGGAGCAGGACTTCATCAACCGCAGCAAGGGCGGCGTGCCCGAGGACATTCCCGAGGTGGCCCTTTCGGGCGCGCCGCTCGGCATTGCGCAACTGCTCAAGCAGGCGGGGCTCGCGCCTTCGGCCTCCGAAGGCAGCCGGCTGATCGATGGCGGCGGCGTGCGCGTCGATTCGGTGGTGGTCAGCGACAAGGCGCTGAAGCTGCCCGCGGGCAGCTACGTGGTGCAGGTCGGCAAACGCAAGTTCGCGCGCGTGACGCTCGGCTGACGCGGGCGGATGCCCCGGCGCGGCTAGCGAACCTCGATCGTGACGCGCCGGTTGCGCAGTTCGTGCGTCTCGTCGGGCGTGGGAATGGCGGGCTCCCGCTCGCCGCGGCCCACGGCCTCGATGCGCGCGGCCGGAAATCGCCGTTCTATAAAGAGCTGCGCCACTTCCTGGGCGCGACGTCGGGAGAGCTGGTCATTGAGTTCGAGCGGACCGGTGGTGTCGGTATGCCCCGTCACGACGATGTCGCTTCCGCTGCGGTTCTGCGCCGCGATCATCGCTTCATTCATGACGTGCTGGGAGTCGGCGGTGAGCGTGGTGCCGCCGACCTCGAAGTACACGGTGTAATGCTGCGCCGGCGGTGGCCGCATCTCGAACAGTGACTTGTGCTGGGCCTGCACCTTGGCGGGGTCGGCCTGATCGACCGACGGGGCGCCCTTGGCGTCGCTCGCCACGGTCGCGCGCTGATAGGGATGGGAAAGAACTTGCTCCGCGTTCTTCATCCGCACCACGACCGCCGAAGGCTCGCCGCTCGCCTGGGGCAGCAGCACCACGTGGGTCTGCGGCGGCGTCGAACACCCTGCGATCAGCACGGCACCCGCCATCGAGACGGAAAGAACGACATTGCGGTCGCCGAACCGCATCATGGCTGGCCGTCGGTCTGCACGATGAAGTCGGTGCCGCGGATCCCGATGGTCGCCGTCTGCGTTTCGACCCGGACCGCTTCGGGGTTCCGCTTGCCGATCAGGCCGGTGATCATTCGCATGGAGCCTCGCAACAGCGAGACGAGCATGCCGCCTTCATGCGTGGTGGCGTTGAAGTGGAATTCCTTCAGGTCGAGCCGCGACGAGGGGCCGACCACCAGCGTGGTGTCGTCGCGCAGCACCACAGAGGCGGAAGAAGCCGGGCCGGTCACGATCCGGTCGACCGATGCAAGGGCATCGCCCGGGCTGGCAACGCGCGCCGCGCCGCTTGCGCTGAGCAGATGGACGTCGCCGCGCACCGATTTCACGAAGCCTGCCTGCGCTTCGGCGGCGGGGGCGGTGGCGGGCGACGCGGCCTGCGCCTGCGCCACGGTGCCGATTCCCAACATGGCCAGGGCGCCCAGGCCGTTCACGAATTTGTTCATCTCCGCTTCCTTCATGTCGGGGTGTTCTTTTGATTTCAGAATGTTAAGCGCTTCCACCAGGGGGCGTCGCGCCATCCATCCATAATCCGACGCCGATTGGCGATCTTTTGCCACGCTTTGTTCATCTTTGTGGCTTCCCCACCTGCCTCGCATGAACCTCGCTCCGACGACCCTGCTGCGTGTCTCCATCGCCGTCGCGCTGGCCACGATCCTGTTGAAGGGGCTCGCGGGCTATCTGACGAACTCCATGGGCCTGATCTCGGACGCCATGGAGTCGTTTGTCAATCTGGCGAGCGCGATGTTCGCGCTCGCCATGGTGACCGTGGCCGCGCGGCCGGCCGACGAGGATCATCCCTATGGCCACCACAAGGCCGAGTACTTCTCGTCGGGGTTCGAGGGCATCCTGATCGTCGGCGCCGCGGCCGCGATCCTCTGGGTGTCGGTGGAGCGGCTGCTGTCGCCCGAGCCGCTCGAGCAGTTGGGCTGGGGCCTGGCGCTGTCGGTGCTCAGCTCGGCCTTCAACGCGGCGCTGGCCTTGGCCCTGTTCCGCGCGGCACGCACGCACCGGTCGATCGCGCTCGAAGCCGATGCGCGGCACCTGATGGCCGACGTCTGGACCTCGGCCGCGGTGCTGATCGGCATCGTCGCGGTGCACTTCAGCGGCTGGCTCTGGCTCGATCCGCTGCTGGCGATCGGCGTGGCGCTCAACATCGTGCGCGAAGGCGTCAAGCTCGTCTGGCGCTCTTCGCAGGGCCTGATGGACGAGGCGCTGGACGCCGACACCCTCGCCACGCTGCAGGCCACGATCGACGGCTTCGCCGCGCGCCTGCCCGAAGGCGCACGCATGCGCTTCGACGACATGGTGACGCGCCGCGCCGGCCAGCGCCGCTTTGCCGACCTGCACATGCACGTGCCCGGCGAATGGACGCTGCAGCATGCTGCGGCCATGCGCGACCAGCTCGAGCAGGCGCTGATGGATGCGGTGCCGGGCTTGCGCGTGACGATCCAGCTGCTGCCGCTCGGCATGGAGGCGCGCGCCAATCAACTGGAGGAGAAGAACGCATGAAGGCTGTGGTCCAGCGCGTAGCGCGCGCCCGCGTGGAAATCGGTGGCGAGGTGGTCGGCGCGATCGATGCAGGCCTGCTCGTGCTGCTGTGCGCCGAGCGCGGCGACGGCGAGGCGCAGGCCGACCGCCTGCTCGCCAAGCTGCTGAAGCTGCGCATCTTCTCCGACGAGGCCGGCAAGATGAACCGCAGCGTGCAGGACATCGGCGGCGGCCTGCTCGTGGTGAGCCAGTTCACGCTGGCGGCCGACGTGAGCGGCGGCAACCGCCCGAGCTTCACCCAGGCGGCGGCGCCCGACGAGGGCCGGCGGCTCTATGCGTACTTCGTGGCACAGGCCCGCGCGGCGCATCCGGTGGTGGCCACGGGCGAGTTCGGCGCCGACATGCAGGTGCACCTGGTCAACGACGGACCGGTGACGATCCCGCTCCAGATGAACTGAGCGGTGCCGGCCCGGTGTCAGGCGGGCCCGGGCGCGCGCCGCAGCGCCGCTTCCCAGAGCACCTTGGGCATTTCGTAGCGCATCACGGTGCGCTCCTCGAGGCCGGTCCATTCCCAACCCGACGCAAACATCCGTTCCACGGCGCCGCGATCGAAGAAGCGCTTGTCCCAGCCGCCGACACGCAGGAAGTGCGGGTCTTCGGGATCGATGCGCGGATGGTCGCCGCCGGCGCCATGGTGCACATCATTCACCGAATTCAGGCGGCACAGCAGCAGCCCGCCCGGCATGAGCACGTTGCGGATGCGCGCGGCGAGCGCGAGCGTCTCGGGCCAGCTGAAATAGTGCAGCGCCAGGCTCGCGAGCACCGCGCCGACGCCGCCCGGCGCATGTTCGCCGATGGGGAAGGGCGCGCGCAGGTCCTGCAGGTGGAAAACCGCGCCCTTCGGCACGCGTTCGCGCGCCTGTGTCATCTGCGCGGGCAGCAGCTCGACGGCCGCCACGGACAGGCCGGCGGCCACCAGCACTTCGGTGTCGCGCCCGGTACCGCAGCCGAGTTCGAGCACGGGCGCGCCGCCAGCGGCCCCGACGCTCGCCCGCAGGTGCGGCAGCCAGCGCGGCAGCCAGTCGTCGGGTGTGCCTTTCAACATCCCGCCTCAGGACCGGTAGGGGTTGCGGATGCCCAGTCCCGCCAGGATCTCGATCTCGCGCGCTTCCATGGCCTCGGCATCGGCCTCGCCGGTCTCGTGGTCCCAGCCTTGCGCATGCAGCGTGCCGTGCACGAGCAAATGCGCATAGTGCGCGGCGAGGGTCTTGCGTTCGGACTTCGCCTCGGCCGCGACCACCGGTGCGCACAGCACCAGGTCGGCCATCACCACCGGCTGCTGCGCATAGTCGAAGGTGAGCACGTTGGTGGCGTAGTCCTTGCCGCGGAACTCGCGGTTCAGGCGCTGCCCCTCCTCGGCATCGACGATCCGGACCGTGATCTCGCCATCGGCCGCGAGCGAGTGGCGGATCCAGCGCGCGACGGCATGGCGCGGCAGCGCGGCACGGTGCCGTTCGACGCCCGGGAAGCGGCCGAATTGCAGGGACAGCGACAGTGCGGGCAGTGCCACCTCAGTGCCCCGCGCGCTTGCGCTGGCCGTCGTAGGCGTCGACGATCTTCGCGACGAGCGGATGCCGCACCACGTCGGCGCTCGTGAAGTGCGTGATCGCGATGCCGTTCACGCGCTTGAGCACGCGCTCGGCGTCGATCAGGCCGCTCAGCTGCTGCTTCGGCAGGTCGATCTGGCTCACGTCGCCGGTGACCACGGCCTTGGCGCCGAAGCCGATGCGCGTGAGGAACATCTTCATCTGCTCGGGCGTGGTGTTCTGCGCCTCGTCGAGGATCACGAAGGCGTTGTTGAGCGTGCGGCCGCGCATGAAGGCCAGCGGCGCGATCTCGAGCGCATTGCGCTCGAAGGCCTTCTGCACCTTGTCGAAGCCCATCAGGTCGTAGAGCGCGTCGTACAGCGGGCGCAGGTAGGGGTCGACCTTCTGCGTCAGGTCGCCGGGCAGGAAGCCGAGTCGTTCGCCGGCCTCGACGGCCGGCCGCGTGAGCACGATGCGCTGCACGGCGGCGCGCTCCAGCGCATCGACCGCGCAGGCGACGGCCAGGTAGGTCTTGCCGGTGCCGGCCGGGCCGATGCCGAAGGTGATGTCGTGCTTCGCGATGTTGCCGAGGTAGAGCGCCTGTGTGGGCGTGCGCGCGCGCAGGTCGCCGCGCCGCGTCACGAGCATGGCCGCGTCCTCGTCGCCGCCCGTCATCGAGCCGTCGCCGGCCAGCGTGAGCTGGACCACGGCCGGATCGATCGGCCGCTGCGCGATCTCGTAGAGCGCCTGCAGCACGTCCATCGCACGCTGCGCGGCCGCCTTGGACCCGTCGACCTTGAACTGCTCGTGGCGGTGCGCGATCTTCACGCCCAGGGCCTCCTCGATGCGGCGCAGGTGCGCGTCGAGCGGGCCGCACAGGTGGCCGAGGCGCGTGTTGTTGGGCGGGGTAAAGGTGTGTCGCAGAATCACGCCGGACATTTCAAGGAAAAAGGGCTCCAATGATAGGCAAACTCACCGGCATCCTGGCGGAACGCAATCCGCCGCAGGTGGTGGTCGACTGCAACGGCGTCGGCTACGAGGTCGACGTGCCGATGAGCACGTTCTACAACCTGCCCAACGTCGGCACGAAGGTCTCGCTGCTCACGCACTTCGTGGTGCGCGAGGATGCGCAGATTCTCTATGGCTTCGGCAGCGCCGAGGAGCGCGCAGCTTTCAGGCAACTCATCAAGATCACCGGCGTGGGCCCGCGCACCGCGCTCGGCGTGCTCTCGGGCATGAGCGTGGGCGAACTGTCGCAGGCCATCACCACGCAGGAGCTCGGCCGGCTCGTGAAGATCCCGGGCATCGGCAAGAAGACCGCCGAGCGGCTGCTGCTCGAACTCAAGGGCAAGCTGGGCGCCGACATCGGCCTGCCGGCCCACGCGGCGAGCGACGCGCAGGCCGACATCCTGCAGGCGCTGGTCGCGCTCGGCTACAGCGACAAGGAGGCCGCGCTCGCGCTCAAGGCGCTGCCGAAGGACGCGAGCGTGAGCGAAGGCATCAAGCTCGCGCTGAAGGCGCTTGCCAAGTAGGCTTTCAAGCCTTCACGGCACCCACCAGTAGCGCAGCGCATGGAAGTACACCGGCGCCGCGAAGATCACCGAATCGAGGCGGTCGAGCATGCCGCCATGGCCCTCGATCATCGATCCCCAGTCCTTCACGCCGCGATCGCGCTTGATGGCCGACATCACGAGGCCGCCGAAGAAGCCCATGAGGCAGACGGTCAGCGACATCAGCGCGGCCTGCCACGGATTGAAAGGCGTGGCCCAGGAGAGCGCCGCGCCGAGTGCGGTGGCGCTCGCGATACCGCCGACCAGGCCTTCCCAGGTCTTGGATGGCGACAGCTCGGGCGCGACCTTGCGCTTGCCGAAGAGCTTGCCCCACACGTATTGCAGCACGTCGCTGCCCTGTACCACGATCACGAGGAAGGCGATCAGGAGCAGGTTGCGGCCCTCGAAGCCCGGGATCTGCAGCGTCAGCAGCGCGGGCACGTGGCTGATGCAGAACACGCACACCATCAGGCCCCACTGGATCTTCGAGGTGCGCTCGAGAAAGCGCTGCGTGTCGCCGCCCACCGCCGCGAGGATCGGCAGCACGAGAAAGGCGTAGACCGGAATGAAGATCGAATAGAGGCCGTACCACTCGATCCACACCAGGAAATACTGCACCGGCAGGCCGATGTAGAAGGCCACCGCGATCGCATGGTGGTCGCCGCGGCGCGTGTAGGCGAGGCTGATGAACTCGCGCAGCGCATAGAACGAGATCAGGTAGAACAGCACGATCACGCCGCCCTTGCCAAAGGCGAACGCGAGCCCGATCGCCGCGACCATCACCCACCAGGCGTTGACGCGCGCGTTGAGGTTGTCGATCACCGAATGCGGCTGGCCCTGTGCCATGCGCCATTTCAGCGCGGCGCCGATGGCCGAGGCGAGCAGCAGCACGCCGAGCACGCCGCCGAAGAGCTGCATCGTGGTCTGCGCAAAAGGCGAGAGCGCCATCATGCGGGGCTCCCGGTGGCATCTTCGGTACGGTCGTATTCGGGCCGCAGGTCGAGCATCGCGGCGCGCGCCCGCGCGAGGAAGCTCGCCTTGTCCTCGTCCTCGCCCAGCGCGATCGGCGCGCCATAGCGCACGGTGCAGGCCAGCGGGATCGGCACCAGCGTGCCCTTCGGCAGCACGCGCTTCAGGTTCTCGATCCAGACCGGCACGAGCCGCACGTCGGGGCAGGCACGCGCCAGGTGGTAGAGGCCGCTCTTGAGCGGCAGCAGGATCTCGTCGCCGGTGTTGCGCGTGCCTTCGGGAAACATGATGAGCGAATCGCCGGCATCGAGCGCGGCCTTCATCTGCTCGACCGGGTTTTCGCCCTGGCCCGTGCCGTCGCGCCGGATCATCAGCGCGTTGAACACGTCCCGGCCGATGAACTGCCGCAGCGTCGAGGCCGTCCAGTAGTCGAGGCCCGCGACCGGCCGCGTGAGCGCGCGCAGGTCGGGCGGCAGCGTCGCCCACAGCAGCACGAAGTCGCCGTGGCTCGTGTGGTTGGCGAAGTAGAGCGTCTGCTCGGCCCTGGGGCTCGTGCCCGACCAGATCGCGCGCACGCCGGTCAAGAGGCCCGCCGCGCCGATGATCAGCTTGCCGGCCACCAGCGCGAGCGCGCGGCGCACGATGCCGCCTGCAGAAGAAGGGGAGGGGATCGCGTCGTCGTTCAAGTGAGATCCTGTGTCATGAGGGCGAGCAGGAACAGCGCGCTCTGGCAGGCCACCACGATCGCGTGGCGCTGCAGCAGCTGGCGCGTGCCCTGCACACGGTCGGCCAGCGGCCGCGGGGCGGTGTTGGACGCGGCGGCGCGCAGGCCGAGCCGGTCGAGCGCGTGGTCGAGTGCGCCGAGCGATGCGATGGCGCCGCGCGCAAGGTCGTCGAACAGCGCGCGGTCGAGCCGCAGCCGGAACGCGAAGTAGCGTTCGAGCGCACCGAGGATCGCGACCGCGCCGAACGCCATGCTCGGCATGGCCGGCAGCGACCGCAGCGTGAGCGCAAGCACCAGCGCCGAGATCGCGGTCAGCGCGAAGCCCCAGGCCGCGAGCACGCCGGCGGCGCGCAGCAGGCCCGCGAGTGCGCTGCAGGTGGCGCGGTCGGCGTCATTCACGGGGTGGGGCTCCCGCCATGTCGAGCGGCGCGAGCGCCACGGACCAGGCCGGGCGCAGCACGATCTGCGGCCGCGCGCGGCGCACCGTGGCCTCGGCCTGCGCCATGCCGCCGGCGTCGCCATGGCCACCGAGCCACGCGATCACCGCGGCCGCGCTGCGAGAAAAGCCGAGCGCGCAACAGACCCACACCGGCGCGCTCGGCGCTGCGTGCCGCTGGCCTTCGATCACTGCCGCCGCGCGCCGCAGCCGCACCGTGGATGGCACGACAAGATCGAGCATCGGCACGCAGCGCGCATGCGGCAACCCCGGCGGCAGCTGCAGCTCGGCGCACAGGCTCACGAGCCGCGGCCGGCCCGCCGTTTCCCACTCGCGCTGCGAGGGCACGCGCCCCAGCCAGAGCCCCGGCACCACCTCGACCGCGGCGGGCAGCCGGCGCGTCCAGAGCCAGGCATTGAGCGCCGCGCCGAGCCGGTAGGGCGCGAACAGCCAGCGCGCGGCCCAGCCCATGCGGCCGTGCCGGTCCATCTGGAACCCGCGCGCGCCGAAGCCCGCATAGTTGAGCGCCACCAGCGCCAGCGACGCGGCCGGCCACGCGAGCCACAGCCCGAAGCCGCCGAGCCACAGCGCCAGCGCCAGGCAGGCGAGCGCACCCGCGGCATAGAAGCCCGCGAGCTTCCAGCGCTGCGGATCGCGTGCGAGGCGCCAGGCACGCGGCATCGACACGGTGCGCGACAGCGGCCAGAGCCAGATGCAGACGAGGCCGAGCAGCGCGCCGGTCGGGATGTCGATGAAGTGGTGCTGCCAGGTGGTCAGCACCGAGGCGCAGATCGCGAAGGCCCAGAGATGCAGCACCCACCGCGCCCAGGCCGCGCGCACGAACTGGCGGTACCAGTCCCAGAGGATCACCGCCAGCGCGATGTGCAGCGACGGTGCCTGGTTGTAGGGCTGGTCGAAGCCGCGCAGCGCGGCGAACAGGAAAGCCGGCGCGCCCTCGACCGCGGGCTGGCCGAAGCTGAAGTGCAGCGGCCAGAGCACGAAGCAGGTGCAGGCCACGAGCGTGGCCGTGAGCAGCCGGGCACCATGCCGGTCGAGCGTGTGGCGGTCGCGCGCGAGGAACAGCGAGAGCGCGTAGAAGACGTTGATGGTCCAGTACGGAAAGATGGTCCAGGGCCAGAACGGCACCTGCCGCTCCCAGTCGAAAACCATCGACGGTACCTGCGCGCGCGTGGTGGCCCACCAGTTCGCGAGGCCGTAGCTCAGGTAGAACAGCGGCCCGAGCAGCGCCAGCCATGCGGCGGCCCGCTTCCACGGTCTTGCGGCGAACCCGGCGCGCATGGCGTGTTCGTTCAGTGGCCGGTGCGCACCGCGAGCGAGACGGTGAAGATGCCCCACTCGTCCACGCGCTGGTCGATCTTGCGGAAGCCCGCTTCTTCCACCAGCTGGTCCATCTCGGCCTGCGTGCGGCGGCGCATCACCCAGGCCTCGCCCTGGCGGTGACTGGTGAGGGCGCGCGCGATCATTTCGAGCTGCGGATGCCAGGGCTGCCCGGTGTAGACGAGGTAGCCGCGGTCTTCCACCGCATCGCCCACGCCCGCGAGCGAGCGCTGCACCATTTCGTTGTCGGGAAAGAGCTCGTACAGGCCCGACACCACCGCCAGCGTGGGCCGCGGCAGCACGCTTGCGAGGCTCAGCCGATCGAAGGCGTCGGCCTGCACGAACTGCGCAATGTCCTCCAGCCCCTTCTCGGCGATCAGCGCGCGGCCGTCGCGCACGTTGATCTCGCTGTAGTCGCGCAGCAGGATCGACGCGGCCTTGATGGGGCTCGCCGCCACCGCATCGAGCACGTAGCGGCCGTGGCCCGCGGCGATGTCCATCAGGCGCACCTCGCGGTGCATCTCGGCCAGCCGCTCCATCGCGATGCGCAGCAGCTCCTCGACGTGGAGCTTGCGCTGGCGGATGCCGCGCCAGCCGATGGCGTCGAGGTAGTTGCGGTCGATCGCGCGGCCCAGCGCGCCCTTGCCGTGCGCCTGGTTGCGGTAGATGTAGTCGAGCGTGCTGCCCGAGTCGAAGCCGGTCTCGTGGCCCAGCCGCACGCCGTCGGAGAGCTTGCCGCCGACGCTCAGCCCCGCGCGCGTGAGCGACCAGTACAGCCCGCGCGGCGACAGCGGCGGCAGCGGCTCGGCGAGCGCGCGCGACTCGTCGGCCGTGGGGCCGCTCAGGTGCGCGGCGCGCAGGTCGACCGGCGCCGGCGCCTCTTCGAACCGCTGCAACACGAATTCGCGAATCGCCTGCACCGCCGGTGCGCGGTCGCGCTCGCCCAGCGTGTCGTGGAAGAAGCCCGGCAGTTCGAGCTTGGTCTTGACCGCGCTGCCCAGCCGCTCGAAGAACTGATGCTGCGGCTTGTGGTGCACCACCCAGTCGGCGCCCGAGATCAACAGCTGCACCGGCTGGGTGATCGCCTGCGCGTCGGCCACCACGCGCTCGGCCGCCTCGTACAGCCCGAGCAGGATGTTGACGGCAATGGGCCGCGTGATCAGCGGATCGTTCTCGTAGCTCGCGATGCGTTTCGGGTCGTGGGTGAGGAACTTCGCCTTCACGTAGCTGTTGACGAAGAACAGCCCGCGCAGCTTGTGCATCAGCGCCAGCCCGGGCCGCGCGAACGGCACATAGAGCTTGACCTTGAAGGCCGGCGAGGCCAGTGTGAGCCCGCGCACCCTGGGTGCGTAGTCGTGCGCCCAGGTGGCCGCGAGCACCGCGCCGACGCTCTGCGCCACGACGTGAATGTCGGTCTCGGCCACGCCGTGCGCGCGGCCGAGGTGCTGGACGAAGGTCTGCACGTCGCGCACCGAAGTGGCGAAGCTCGGGCTGTAGCCGCGCTCGCCGGGCGAGCGGCCGTGGCCGCGCGCGTCCCAGGCGAAGAAGTCGAAATCGGGCAGGTCGAGCTCGTCGACCAGGTGCGCCATGCGCGCGCCGTGCTCATGGCCGCGGTGGAACAGCACGATCGCGCCGCGCCGCGCACCGCCGCCCGTGGCGGGCCAGTGGCGGTAGAACAGCGTCTCGCCGTCGTGCGTGCGGAACTGGTGTTCGGCCAGCGGCCGGTGCGTGATGGCGAAAGGTGTCGTGTCGGAAAGGGGTTCGGTCATTGATTCCTTGTTGTTGTCGTCGGAGCGGCGGGGGCCGCAGCGAGGCCGCCTTCTGCCTCGGCCAGCGCGCGCCGCACCCGGTTGGCCACGGTCCAGGCCACCAGCAGCGCCAGCACCGGCATGAGCCAGGCCGTCCAGCCCGGCAGCGGGCCGCCGAAGGCGACGTAGAGCCCGAGCGCGCCGAACACGAAGGCGCGGTCGCTCTTGCCGAGCGGGCCGTCGTAGCGGCGCGAGGCGCCGACGGTGGGCCCGAGCGCCCCGGCGAATTCGCTGAGCCCGGCCAGCACGATCACCATGCCGACCCAGAACGGGCTGAACGGCAGCACCAGGGCGAACGGCAGGTAGAGCGCGGCGTCGGAGACGACGTCGGTCAGTTCGTTGAGGAAGGCGCCGAGCCGGCTTTGCTGGCCGTGCTCGCGCGCGAGCATGCCGTCGACAGCATTGAAGGCCATGCGCAGCGCCATCCATGCCGGCACCAGCCCGAAGGCCGCGAGCGAGGGCGCCGCGAAGAAGAGCCAGAGTCCGAGCACGACCGACACCGCACACGCCGCGAGCGTGACCTGGTTGGCCGTGACGCCCAGCGCATGCAGCCGCACCACCAGCGGCCGCAGCAGCGCCTGGAAGCGCGGTTTCAGTTCGTAGATCGACACGTGCTGGCTTGGCCTCGCTTGTTGTATGGCCGGAGCATTTTGCCAGTGTGGCAGGCACTAAACTTGCCGATCCGGCTTCTTCTTCCATGACCATCCAGACCGACGATTTCGCCCCCGCCCCGCCCCGCGTGGTGTCCGCCGCACCGGCTTCGCCGCAGGAAGAGGCCATCGAGCGCGCGCTGCGCCCGAAGCTGCTGGACGAATACGTCGGCCAGGCCAAGGTGCGCGAGCAGCTCGAGATCTTCATCGGCGCGGCGCGCAAGCGCCAGGAAGCGCTCGACCACGTGCTGCTGTTCGGCCCGCCCGGCCTCGGCAAGACCACGCTGTCGCACATCATCGCGGCCGAGCTCGGCGTGAACCTGCGCCAGACCTCCGGGCCGGTGCTCGAGAAGCCCAAGGACCTCGCTGCGCTCTTGACCAACCTCGAGCCCAACGACGTGCTCTTCATCGACGAGATCCACCGGCTGAGCCCGGTGGTCGAAGAGATCCTGTATCCCGCGCTCGAGGACTACCAGATCGACATCATGATCGGCGAGGGGCCCGCGGCGCGCAGCATCAAGCTCGACCTGCAGCCCTTCACGCTGGTGGGGGCCACCACGCGCGCGGGCATGCTCACCAATCCGCTGCGCGACCGTTTCGGCATCGTCGCGCGGCTGGAGTTCTACACGCCCGAGGAGCTCGCGCGCATCGTGCGCCGCAGCGCCAGCCTGCTCAAGGTCGAGACCGACGAGGCGGGCGGCTTCGAGATCGCACGCCGGTCGCGCGGCACGCCCCGGATTGCCAACCGCCTGCTGCGGCGCGTGCGCGACTATGCCGAGGTGAAAGGCAATGGCCGCATCACCGAGGACATCGCGCACAGGGCGCTCGCCATGCTCGACGTCGACCCGCAGGGCTTCGACCTGATGGACCGCAAGCTGCTCGAGGCCGTCATCCACCGCTTCGACGGCGGCCCGGTGGGGCTGGACAACGTGGCGGCCAGCATCGGCGAGGAGCGCGACACCATCGAGGACGTGATCGAGCCCTACCTGATCCAGCAGGGCTACCTGCAGCGCACGCCGCGCGGGCGCATCGCCACGCTCGCGGCCTACCGCCATCTCGGCGTGGCACCGCCCTCGGGCCGCGCCGAGGGACAAGACCTGTTCGGAAGCTGAATCTCCCATGCACACCCATGACCTGAGTGCCTGGCAGCACGACCACCATTTCGGCGCCGGTAACGAATCGGCAGAGCGCAGCACGCGGCTCGTGATGTGGATCACCTTCGCGGCCATGGTGGTCGAGATCGGCGCGGGCTGGTGGTTCAACTCGATGGCGTTGCTGGCCGACGGCTGGCACATGAGCTCGCATGCGCTCGCGATCGGGCTGAGCGCCTTCGCCTATGCGGCCGCGCGGCGCTACGCCCGCGATCCGCGCTTTGCGTTCGGCACCTGGAAGATCGAGGTGCTCGGCGGCTTCGCGAGCGCGCTGATGCTCTTGGGCGTGGCCGCGCTGATGGTCGTGGGCTCGATCGAGCGCCTGCTGTCGCCGTCGGTCATCCACTACCGCGAAGCCGTGGCGGTGGCGGTGCTCGGGCTGGTGGTGAACCTGGTGTGCGCGCGGCTGCTCGGGGCGGCGCATCACCACGGGCATGGTCACGATCATGCGCACGGTCACGATCATCACGGTCATGCGCATGGCCATGACCTGAACCTGCGCTCGGCCTACCTGCACGTGGTGGCCGATGCCGCCACTTCGGTGCTCGCGATCGCGGCATTGCTCGGCGGCTGGTTCTTCGGCTGGTCCTGGCTCGACCCGCTGATGGGCATCGTCGGCGCGGTGCTGGTCTCGATCTGGGCCAAGGGGCTGCTGACGGAGACCGGCAAGGTGCTGCTCGACCGCGAGATGGACCATCCGGTCACGGCGGAGATCCGCGAGGGCGTGGAGACGATGCTGGCCGATTCGCACACGCGCGTGGCCGACCTGCACGTCTGGCGCGTGGGCCGCGAGGCCTACGCCTGCGCACTCACCGTGGTGACGCATTCGCCCACGCTCTCGGCCGACGAGGTGCGGGCCTGCTTCTCGATGCACGAGGAGATCCGCCACTCCACGGTCGAGATCCAGCGCTGCGTCGACTGAAGCCGATCGCTCCATCCCCCTTTGGGGGAAGGTTGGGATGGGGGCCCGGCAGAGCGCCCCATGGATGCGCCGCTTGCCCCCACCCCAGCCCTCCCCCGGAAGGGGAGGGAGCCAGTCCGGCGTTGCGTGGGCCACACGTCACCGAAACGTCACGTCAACGCCATCGCGCCGTCACGCCGCGGTGGGAGCCTACCCGTCCATGCAACGCGACGACGCTTTCCTTCGCGCATGGCGCGACACCGCGACCCGGGCCCCCGAGCCGGAGGACGACGATCTCGCGCGCCCGCCGCTGCGTTTTCGCACGCTCTGGATCTCCGACCTGCACCTGGGCACGCCCGGCTGCCAGGCCCGTGCGCTGCTCGACTTCTTGAAGCACACCGAGTGCGAGACGCTGTTCCTGGTCGGCGACATCATCGACGGTTGGCAGCTCAAGCGGCACTGGTACTGGCCGCAGGCGCACAACGACGTGATTCAGAAGCTGTTGCGCAAGGCGCGCAAGGGCACGCGCGTGATCTTCATTCCGGGCAACCACGACGAGTTCGCGCGCAAGTACCTGAACCACAACTTCGGCGGCATCGACGTGGCCGAGGAATGGATCCACGAGACCGCGGACGGCCGCAAGCTCTGGATCATCCACGGCGACCTGTTCGACGGCGTGATCCAGTGCGCCAAGTGGCTCGCGCACGTGGGCGATTCGCTCTACGAGTTCACCCTCAAGCTCAACCGCCATCTCAATTCGCTGCGCGCGCGCATGGGGCTGCCGTACTGGTCGCTGTCGAAATACCTCAAGGGCAAGGTCAAGCGCGCCGTGAGCTACGTGGGCGACTTCGAGGCCGCCGTTGCGCGCGAGGCCCGCAAGCGCGGCGTGCAGGGCGTGGTCTGCGGCCACATTCACCACGCCGAGATGCGCGACATCGACGGCATCCTCTACTGCAACGACGGCGACTGGGTCGAAAGCCTCACCGCGCTGGCCGAGCATGCCGACGGCACGCTCGAGATCATCGACTGGGCGCGGCACATGCCGGTGCCGGCGAAGGCCGGCGCGCCGCGCGAGGCGGCGGTGGCGGCCTGAAGCGAAGAGGGCCTGCGCTCAGCGCCGCATCGTGTCGAGCTGCGTGACGGGCGCGCTGTCGTTGCCCCACGAGCCGCGGATGTAGGTCAGCACCGCCGCCACGTCCGACGCATCGAGCGCCTGCCCGAACGGCGGCATGCCGTAGGGGCGCGGATTGCCTGCCGTGGCCGGCAGGTAGCCGCCATGGGCGATCACCTGGATCAGGTTGGTTGGTTGCGCCATGTTGACCGCGCGGTTGCCCGCGAGCGCCGGAAACGCGCCCGGCGACCCCTGGCCCTGGTCGCCATGGCAGTAGGCGCAGCGCTGGTCGTAGATGCTGGCGCCGCGCGCCATCGTGGCGGCGTCGCGGCGCACGGGGGCTGCGGCAGCGGGCGGCGCGGCGGGCTGCGCGGGCACGCCGGGCAGGTCCTTGAGATAGCTGGCCATCGCGGCGAGGTCGGCATCGCTCAGGTGCTGCGTGCTGCGGAACACCACCTCGGCCATCGGCCCCATCACCGAGCCGCGCGGCGCCACGCCGGTCTTGAGCAGTGCGACGACTTCGGCCGCCGGCCAGTCGGCGACACCGGCCTCGTGCGGATCGGTGAGCGAGGGCGCATACCAGCCCTCGCCAGCGATCAGCCCGCCCGACAGCCCCAGCGCCGTCTGCGTGGCGCCGAGCGCATCGCGCGGGCCGTGGCAGGCGATGCAATGGCCCAGGCCGCCCACCAGGTAGGCGCCGCGGTTCCACTCGGCGGGCTTGCCCGCATCGGGCACGAAGGCCTGGGGCTTGAACGAGAGCGCCCGCCACACCGCCAGCGCCGCCTGCGTGTCGTACGGAAAGCGCAGCCGGTGCGGCCGGTTCGGCACCGCGGCGGGCGGCAGGCTGCGCAGGTAGGCGTAGATCGCGTCCGAATCCTCACGCGTGACCTGCGTGAAGTTGGGATACGGAAACGCGGGATACAGCAGCCGCCCGTCCTTGCTGCGGCCGTTGTGCATGGCGCGCCAGAAATGCGCGCTGCTCCAGCGGCCGATGCCGGTGTCGGCGTCGGGCGTGAGGTTGCTCGAATAGATCGCGCCGAACGGCGTCTCGATCGCCAGCCCGCCCGCATAGGCCTGGCCGCCGGCCGTGGTGTGGCAGCCGGCGCAGTTGCCCGCCAGCGCGAGGTAGCGCCCGCGCTCCACCCGCTGCGGCGTCGACTGGAAATTCTCGTCGGCCTGTGCCGGCAGCGGATCTTCGCCGCGCAGGTTCAGTGCCACGATGCCGCCCGCCGCGGCGCCGGCCAGCAGCGCCAGCACCAGCAGCGCCCATCCCAGGTGGCGCCACTTCATGGGTGCCTCGCTTCGGCACCGCCGCAGGCCATCGGCAGCGGCGCGGGCAGCGCGGCGGCCGGCTTCGGATCGGCCGGCATCGGCTGCACCGCGAGCCAGCTCGCGACGGCATTCACGTCGGCCGTGGTCATGCGCCGCCCGATCTCGGCCATGCAGTCGGGCGCGAGCGCATGCCGGTCGCTCGTGAGCCAGGCGCCGAGCTGCGACGAGACATAGAGCCGCGGCAGGCCGAGCAGGCCCGGGATCGCCGGCTGCACGCCCGTGAGTGCCGCGCCGTGGCATTGCACGCAGGCCGGGATGCGGCGTGCCGCATCGCCCTCGAGCGCCAACTGCCGGCCGCGTTCGAGCTGCGCGGGCGTGGCATCGCTCGTGGGCGGCACGGGTGGATAGGGCAGGTCGAGTTCGGCGAAGTAGGTCGCCATTTCCATCAGGTAGGCGTCGGTGAGGTGCTGCACCATGTAGCGCATGTCGGCATTGAAGCGCCGGCCATCGCGAAAGCTGCGCAGCTGGTTGAACAGGTAGCCCGCCGGCTTGCCCGCCAGCCGCGGGAAGTAGCCGGTGTTGCTGGTGGCGCCGACGCGGCCGTGGCAGGCGATGCAGGCGGCCACGCGCCGCTCCATGTCGTTGGCCGGAGGGCTTTCGGAGGTTGCCGCGCCGCTGCTGCCGGGGCCGAGGAGCAGCAGGGCCAGCGCCAGGCCGGCAAGCCGTTGCACCGTCGTCATGCGCCCGCCGCGAAGTGCGCCAGCGCCAGCAGCCCCGCCACCAGCAGCAGTGCCATGCCGAACGCCACGCCGACCAGCGGCAGCAGGCCGACTCGCTCGGTGCGCCGGTCCGCCTCCGCGCGGCGGCCACCCAGCCCGATGAAACTCCAGAGAACCGCGCGTAGCGCGCGCATGAAAGAGGACATGCATCGACTGTGCACCAAGCCGGCGCGAAAAAACAGATGCAGATCCGGCACAAATGACCAGTGCAGATAAAGTCGTGGCCCAGACCCGCCTTTTCCCATGAAGCGCTACGAAGCCCTTGCCGCCGACATCGAGGCCTCGATTCGCGGCGGCACCCTCAAGACCGGCGACCGCCTGCCTTCGGTGCGGCACACCGGCGAGAGCCGCGGCGTGAGCGCATCGACCGTGTTCCAGGCCTACTACCTGCTCGAGGCGCGCGGCCTCGTGCGCGCGCGCGACCGCTCGGGCTACTACGTCACCGGCGGCGGCGCGCGCGATGTCCCGCCCGAGGCCAATCTCACTTCGCGCCCCGCGGGCGGCCCGAGATCGCTCGACGTGAGCGACCAGGTGTTCGAGATCCTCGAAGCCAGCATGTCGCGCCAGGTGGTGCCTTTCGGCTCGGCGTTCCCGAGCCCGCTGCTGTTTCCGCTCGCGCGGCTCGGCCAGTTCATGGCCGCGAGCGCCAAGTCGCTCGACCCCTGGCGCACCGTCGACGACCTCACGCCCGGCAGTGCGGCGCTGCGCCGCCAGATCGCGCTGCGCTACCTGGGCGACGGCCTGCAGGTGCCGATCGACGAGATCGTGGTCACCAACGGCGCGCTCGAGGCGCTGAACCTCTGCCTCGCGGCCGTGACGCGGCCCGGCGATGCGGTGGTCGTCGAATCGCCCACCTTCTATGCCGCGCTGCAGGCCCTCGAGCGCATGGGCCTGCGCGCCATCGAAGTGCCCACGCACCCGGGCGAGGGCATCGACCTCGACGCGCTCGAACTCGCCATCGCCGAGCACCGCCCCAGCGCCTGCTGGCTCATGACCACTTTCCAGAACCCGCTCGGCAGCCTCATGCCCGACGCGAAGAAGAAGGCCCTGGTCGACCTGCTCGCGCGGCATGCGGTGCCGCTGATCGAGGACGACGTCTATGCCGAGCTCTACTTCGGCGACCGCCGCCCGCCACCGGCCAAGGCCTTCGACACCGAAGGGCTGGTGCTGCATTGCAGTTCGTTCTCGAAATGCCTCGCGCCCGGCTACCGCATCGGATGGACCTCGGCCGGCCGCTTCGCGCGCGCCGTGGCGCGGCTCAAGCTCACGACCACGCTCAGCACCTCGGTGCCCGCGCAGCTCGCGCTGGCCGCCTACCTGGAGAAGGGCGGGCTCGACAAGCACCTGCGCAAGCTGCGCCAGGTGCTGGCCGAGCAGCAGGCGAGCTTCTCGCAGGCGCTGGGCCGCTACTTTCCCGCGGGCACGCGCGCCACGCGGCCGCTCGGCGGCTACTTCCTCTGGGTCGAGCTGCCGGCCGAGGTCGATGCGCTCGCGATCCACCGGCAGGCGCTCGAATGCGGCATCAGCGTTGCGCCCGGGCCGATCTTCTCGGCCACGCGCGGCTTCGCGCACTGCCTGCGCCTGAACTACGGCCATGCGTGGAATGCGCAGAGCGAGGAAGCGATGCAAACGCTGGGCCGCCTCGTGGCCGAGGCCACCGAACGCGCGCACGCAACATGACCACGCTCGACCTCTTCGCCGACGCCCCCGACGCCGACCCACCGCAGGGCAGGCAGGCCCTCGGCCCCGCCGCCTTCGTGCTGCGCGGGTTCGCGCTGCCGTTCGTCGACGAACTGCTGCCGGCGCTGGAGGCCGTCGCGCAGCGCGCGCCGTTCCGCCATCTCGTGACCCCCGGCGGCTTCACCATGTCGGTGGCCATGACCAACTGCGGCCGGCTCGGCTGGATCTCGGACCGGCGCGGCTACCGGTATGGCGAGCGCGATCCGCAGACCGGCGAGCCCTGGCCGCCGATGCCCGGGCCCTTTGCGCGGCTCGCCGCCGCGGCGGCGGCCGAGGCGGGCTTCGACGGCTTTGCGCCCGACGCTTGCCTGGTCAACCGCTACGAACCCGGCACGCGGCTGTCGCTGCACCAGGACAAGGACGAGCGTGACTACGCCGCGCCCATCGTCTCGGTCTCGCTCGGCATGCCGGCCGTCTTTCTCTTCGGCGGCCTCGCGCGCGGCGACAAGCCCGCGCGCGTTCCGCTCGCGCACGGCGATGTCGTGGTCTGGGGCGGCCCCGACCGGTTGCGCTACCACGGCGTGCTGCCGCTGGCGGATCGACCGCATCCGCTCTTGGGCAGCCGGCGCATCAATTTGACGTTTCGCAAGGCGGGGTGAGCCGCGGGGGGCGAACCGTTGAGTTGTTCCGGTTTTCTGTGCACAACTCTGTGGGTTGTCTGAGGACCGGGGTGGCCGATGCCAGCATTGGCGCGGGTTCGCACCACATTGCCTGCGGAACGGGCAGGCGGCGCGGCAGGGGAAAACTGCCGCCGGCGGCGGGCAAGAAAAAAGCCCTAAGTAGTTGATCTACTTAGGGCTTTTGGGTGTTGGTGGCTCTTCACGGACTCGAACCGCGGACCTGTGGATTATGATTCCATCGCTCTAACCGACTGAGCTAAAGAGCCGTTCGGCACAGTGCTGCACCGAGCCCAAGATTATAGCGCAGGCTTCGCCCACCTCAAGCCCTCCCGCGCGCCGTGGTGGCTTTTTTGAGGTTCATCGAAGATTTCCGGGGACTGAAGGGCGAGCGCTCCTATGCTGAGGTCTGCAATGACAGGCCGCTGGGAGGGGGCATGCTGGATCGCAAGACGCTGCAGACGCTGGGGAGCTGGAAGGGTTA
>JAESFO010000100.1_pt1 | contig 32014 bp, 32 predicted proteins | sample 9269421 | NCBI WGS metagenome assembly JAESFO01 (sample SAMN14502839, study PRJNA617101) | algae metagenome | isolation source: Nostoc desertorum CM1-VF14 and co-occurring heterotrophs from rocky... | place: USA: Clark Mountains, San Bernardino, California | collected 2000-06-05 | reverse complement strand
ATCGCTGTATTGCTGCTCGGACGGCGTGCGTGGTCGTGGCGCTCCCATGACGAACCTGTCCCATACGGCTTCCTTCCATTCCAACGAAAGGATCGCACCATCAAACCGTGGGATCAAACACCTAGCCCGAACTCACTCTTGAGCACCTCATCCACTGCGCGAACAATGAAATCGACAACCGGCTCTGGGGTGTACCAGACGCCGCGGCTCTTGCGCTTCTTCGGATTATAGGCGGCAAGAAAATCTTCATAGAAATGCACAAAGGGGTCATTCCGGGCGGTGAACTTGCCGAAATCGCGGAACAGTGAATGCGGATCGCTTGCGCGCATCACCTGAACCAGATCGTCGACGATATATTCTAGACGGCGCGGTAAATCTGTCCCGGCAATGTAGCGGAATAGACCCTTTAAGAAGGGATTGGATGCAGGTAACTTCTCTAGCGCCTCCTGCCGGCTGAAAGTACTAAGATCATCGTCATGGAAGCGGGCGGCGAACATCCCATATGTGATCGTTTCAGCGTAGATGTCAGCGAACTCATCGGGCGTAAGATTCGGTAACAGATTTGCCTTGAAGCTCCTGAACTGGCCACCCAGGCCTGAACGAAAGTCTGGATCTTCGCCAAGGGCGATGCCGATCTCATCCTTTATGATGGCTGCTTTTGCGGCCATCATTTCTGCTAGCTTGGCCGCCGAGCGGATGGAGATCGGCTTCTGCTCGGAAAATAGCCGAAGCTGCCGCTCCAGTTCCGCGAAATTCTCCGGGTTCGGCTGAATCCCCATCAGGAAATCGGCGATCGAGACGAAGTGAACGCTCGCGCCTTCTCGGATGAACTCGAAATCAATGCCGTTGGTGTAGATTAGGTTGGGATAGGCTTTCTCGTAGCGTTTGCGTTGCTCGACCGAATAACCCTTCAGCCTAATTACGTCCTTGTCGAGATCCTTCGCTTCGGCCCAACCGAACGGAATACCGTTCCGCTGGAATAAGAAATCTGGCATTCCGGCTTCGGACTTTTTTGGCTCGTTGATGACGCTAATTGTATCGTCAATGCTCTCGAACAGCGCTTGCAGCACGGGACGGTAACTATGCTCCGTCGCCTGTCCACTCTCGTATTTGACGCGAACCTGTTCGACATAACCGGAAATATTCACTTAGTCCCCCGTACGAATGGCATGCGGCGCCTTGACTTCGAAGAAGCCGATCAGCGCCTTGTCGACCGTGACGGAATAATCCGGCCGCGCCTTCAGGTCGGCCAGCGATGCCTCGCCCACCATCGTCATTATCGAAACCGGGATCGCCTCGGCCGCCAGCGCCTTGAACAGCGCCTCCAGCGGGGCACGCAGTTGGTCCTCCGGCTGACCGGTCGAGGCCGAGTTGATCAGCTTCGCCCTGGCGGCGGCCCCGAAATCGCCCACAGCTTTTTGTACGCGTTCGGCTTGCGTCATCCTTCCCCCCGTCTAGGCTGAGGACTTGCAACACTGCGGGCAAGCCCGCAACCGCTTCGGTGTGATTAGAGGGCGTTATGGACGAAACACTGGCCGGTGGGCAGCTCGGTTTCGATCTCGGCGACAAGCCCGCCGCGCGGTCCTATGCCCCCGATCCGGCGGACGTCCGTCAGGAGCTGCTGCACGTGCTGGCCACGGCGCGTGAGGCCGAAGATGCGGCACCCTGGGATGCGCGCACCTTCCAGTACCACAAGACGGTCTTCCCCCAGATGGCCCGCTGGCTCCCCGACGACGAGCGCGACCAGCTCTGCTTCGAGTTCGCGCGTGAAGTAGAGCGGATCGAACTGCTGATGGCGGCCTGAACTTCGAGCGACTGGCATCGACGGAGGGGCGTTCCTATCTCCCCTCTGGAATCCCTCGCAGAACAAAGCTAGAACCACCGGCATGGCACTCACCACCATCTCCGTCCGCGGCGCGCGCGAGCACAACCTCAAGGGCGTGGACGTCGATATCCCGCGCGATACGCTCACGGTGATCACCGGCCTCTCCGGCTCGGGCAAGTCGAGCCTCGCGTTCGACACCATCTATGCCGAGGGGCAGCGCCGCTACGTCGAGTCGCTCAGCGCCTATGCGCGCCAGTTCCTCGAGATGATGCAGAAGCCCGACGTCGAGCATATCGAGGGGCTCTCCCCCGCGATCTCGATCGAGCAGAAGACCACCAGCCGCAACCCGCGCTCGACCGTCGCCACGGTCACCGAGATCTACGATTACATGCGCCTGCTGTGGGCGCGCGTCGGCATTCCCTATTCGCCCGCCACCGGCCTGCCGATCGCCGCGCAGACCGTCAGCCAGATGGTCGATCGCGTCCTCGCGCTTCCGGAGGGCACGCGCCTGCTCCTCCTCGCCCCGGTCGTCCGCGGCCGCAAGGGCGAATACAGGAAGGAGCTTGCCGAGTGGCAGAAGGCCGGCTTCCAGCGCGTCCGCATCGACGGCGAGACCTATCTGATCGAGGATGCCCCCGCGCTCGACAAGAAGTACAAGCACGACATCGAGGTGGTGGTCGACCGCCTCGTGGTCGGCCCCAGCATCGCCACCCGCTTGGCCGAGAGCTTCGAGACTGCGCTCAAGCTGGCGGAGGGGCTGGCGTACGTCGACCTGGTGGATGCCACGGTGGATGCCATCAGCCCGAGCCGGGTGAACGAAGCACCCCAGGCGTTCCAGGCCGAAACCGCCGTTCGCCCTGAGCTTGTCGAAGGGCAGTCCTCCGCTTCTCCCGACGCCGAAGAAAACAACGGTGCATCGGCAAGCCCAGCGCGAACGGGGATGAAGGGGACGGGCATCCCCGACAACCGCATCGTCTTCTCCGAGAAGTTCGCCTGCCCCGTCAGCGGCTTCACCATCGCCGAGATCGAGCCGCGCCTCTTCTCGTTCAACGCGCCCCAGGGCGCCTGCCCCGCGTGCGACGGCCTGGGCGAGAAGCTGGTGTTCGACGAGGACCTGGTCGTCCCCAACCACGATCTCACGATCAAGAAGGGCGCGATCGTCCCCTGGGCCAAGTCCAACCCGCCCAGCCCCTATTACATGCAGGTGCTGGGCAGCCTCGCGCGCGAGTTCGGCTTCAGCCTCGACACCCCGTGGAAGGACCTGCCCGGCGAGGTCCGGCTGGTCATCCTCCACGGCACCGGCGGCAAGCCCGTCACGCTCACCTTCGTCGACGGCCGCAAGTCCTATGACGTGCGCAAGCCGTTCGAAGGCGTGATCGGCAACCTCAACCGCCGCATGCTCCAGACCGAGTCCGCCTGGATGCGCGAGGAGCTCGCCAAGTACCAGGCGTCGCACCCCTGCGAGACCTGCGGCGGCGCGCGCCTCAAGCCAGAGGCGCTGGCGGTCAAGGTCGCCGCGCGCGACATCTCCAGCGTCACCCGCCTCTCGGTGGTCGACGCGGTCGGCTGGTTCAAGTCGCTCCCCGACCAGCTCACCGACCAGCAGCGCGAGATCGCCCGCGCGATCCTCAAGGAGATCGACGAGCGCCTGGGCTTCCTCAACAACGTCGGCCTCGATTACCTCAACCTCGATCGCACCAGCGGCACGCTCAGCGGCGGCGAGAGCCAGCGCATCCGCCTCGCCAGCCAGATCGGCTCGGGCCTCTCGGGCGTGCTCTACGTCCTCGACGAGCCCAGCATCGGCCTCCACCAGCGCGACAACGACATGCTGCTCGCCACCCTCAAGCGCCTGCGCGACCTCGGCAACACCGTGCTCGTCGTCGAGCATGACGAGGATGCGATCCGCATGGCCGACTATATCATCGACATGGGCCCCGGCGCGGGCGTCCACGGCGGCGAGGTGGTCGCGCGCGGCAGCCTCGATCAGGTCCTCGCCACCCGGGGCAGCATCACCGCCGACTATCTGAACGGCACCCGCGAAGTCCCCGTGCCCGCAAAGCGCCGCAAGGGCACCGGCAAGAAGCTGACGGTGCATAACGCCACTGCGAACAACTTGACCGGCGTCACCGCCAGCATCCCGCTCGGCACCTTCACCTGCATCACCGGCGTCTCGGGCTCGGGCAAGTCGAGCTTCACGATCGACACGCTCTACGCCGCCGCCGCGCGCCAGTTGAACGGCGCGCGCCTGCTCGCGGGCAGGCACGACAGGATCACCGGGCTCGAGCATCTCGACAAGGTGATCGACATCGATCAGTCGCCGATCGGCCGCACCCCGCGCTCGAACCCCGCGACCTACACCGGCGCCTTCACCAACATCCGCGATTGGTTCGCCGGGCTGCCCGAGGCGCAGGCGCGCGGCTACAAGCCCGGCCGCTTCAGCTTCAACGTCAAGGGCGGCCGGTGCGAGGCGTGCCAGGGCGACGGCGTGCTCAAGATCGAGATGCACTTCCTCCCCGACGTCTACGTCACCTGCGACGTCTGCCACGGCCAGCGCTACAACCGCGAGACGCTGGAGGTGAAGTTCAAGGGCCGCTCGATCGCCGACGTGCTCGACATGACCGTCGAGGACGCCGTCGAGTTCTTCAAGGCGGTCCCGCCGATCCGCGACAAGATGGCGATGCTGGCGGAAGTCGGCCTCGGCTACGTCAAGGTCGGCCAGCAGGCGACCACGCTCTCGGGCGGCGAGGCGCAGCGCGTCAAGCTCGCCAAGGAGCTCGCCCGCCGCGCCACCGGCAACACGCTCTACATCCTCGACGAGCCCACCACCGGCCTCCATTTTGAGGACGTCCGCAAGCTGCTCGAAGTGCTCCACGCGCTGGTCGAGCAGGGCAACACCGTGGTGGTGATCGAGCACAACCTGGACGTCATCAAGACCGCCGACTGGATCCTCGACCTGGGCCCCGAGGGCGGGGTCAAGGGCGGCGAGGTGGTCGCGGAAGGCACGCCGGAGGAGGTCGCCAAGGCGCCGCGGAGCTATACGGGCAAGTATCTGGCGCCGCTGCTCAAGCCGCGGAAGGCGGGGCGGGAGGCTGTGGCGGCGGAGTAATGACGGGCGGCCTAGACCAAGGGTCGATTAAGCAAACTTTTGCGGGCTCCCGACATGCCAGATACCAAAAATTGTCGGGCGCTGGAACTCATTCCGTCCCAGACATCTTCGGCAGTTGTAAGCAAGAAAGTATAATTAATTATCTGCACTGCCCTAGAGAACTCTCGTAACGCCACACGGAGTTTACCTCCATCATGAGAGGTATCCTTAAGTGAGTTTAGTCTATTAATAGCACACGAAGAGGTGTAGCGCGGCCCAAAGCCTCTTTGGAAAGGAGGCCTGCGATATGACACGCAACCGTCGTTTTGCCGACGCCGCCCTTCATGTTCATAACCGTTAGTACAGTGCCCATCCGCCCCCCTGCGTTTTTGCGTTAGGCTACATGAACGTCGTCGGGCTGCAAGAGTTAGGGATCACGGCGACATGCGAAATGGACACATCCCAGCCGTTGCAAATTACCATTCCACCGCGCTGTGCTCGATTTTACACTGTATCGAGCCTAGTTTATTCACTATGCCCCACCTCCCCACCAACCCCGCCCATCTCGGCCTGAACGCCACCGCCACGGTAGAACCCGAGTGCACCGGCCCGGAATGGTACGCCGCCTATGGCGAGCGCCACGGTGCGGACGGGGCCGAGGGGCGGCTCGTCTCGCAGTACAGCTTCGATGCGAGCTGGGACGCGTGGGAGATGCACCCGCACGGCGCCGAGCTGGTGATCGTCACCGCCGGCACCCTCACGCTCCACCAGCAGCACGCCGACGGCACCGCCGAAAGCGTCACGCTCGGCGCGAACGACTATGCGATCAACCCGCCCGGCACTTGGCACACTGCGGACGTACCCGAAGGCGAGACCTGCACCGCGATCTTCATCACCTGCGGCCTCGACACCCGGCATCGCCCGCGCTGATCCAGCGTCCGCACGCGAAGGCGCGAAGAAATGTTCGCGCGGCGACGCGGCGGGCGTGCGCTTGTCCCCGCGCTCGCCGCGCAAGCGCCTTTGAACCTGCATTGCCGCCAGGCCCGAAGAGCCTCGCCGGCGCGAAACCAGCGCCCCAAGCCACACCCTCTTCGCGCCGCAGCGCCGCCGCGCGAGCGCCCTCTCCCTTCATCTTCGCGCCTTCGCGTGAACCGATCGAAGCCCACCGCCCGCCCCGTCCCACGACAGGAACAAATAACGAACAAAACGCTTTCCTACACCCCCCGCTCCGGCATATCTGGCGAGTCCTCTGCATTGCATCGTGAGGACAGAGTCATGAACGCACAGACCGAGACGCTTCCCGCCGAGGCCGTCGCCTATGACGTGTCGGGCTTCGATTACGCCGCCTTCCACGGCTTCAGGCCCGCCCCCGGCGCTTCACGGCACGAGGGCTGGACCCCGGACAAGCAGCACACCTTCCTCGAGGCCGTGTCGGAAGGCCACACCGTCCTCCAGGCCTGCGAGATCGTCGGCCTCTCCAAGCAATCGGCCTATGCGCTGCGCAACAGCGCGCGCGGCGCCAGCTTCGCGCTCGGCTGGGAGGCGGCGGTGCTCAAGTCGCGCGACGCGCTGGCCGACGAGCTGATGGAGCGCGCCTTCCACGGCACGCGCGACACCGTCACTGCCGACGACGATCGCCGCATCGTCACGCGCCACCGGCATGACAATCGCCTCGCGCTCGCGATGCTGGGCCGGCTCGATCGCATGGCCGATGCCGCCAGGGCGCCGGGCGGCACCGCTGCCGCCGCGCGGCTGATCGCCGCCGATTTCGCCCAGTATCTCGATCTGATCGGCCGCGATGCGGGCCCGGCGCGCGCGGGCGTGTTCCTCGGCGCCCGGGTCGAGCCCGCCACCGATGACGATCTCGCGCCGATCCGCGCGCTCGGCCGCGCCGACAAGTGGCTGCGCACCCACACCGACATCGCCGAGCCTCTCGACACGCGCGATCTCGACCCCGCCGAGCGCGCGGGCTGGACCGGCGAGCAATGGACCCGCGCCGAGGCCGCGGGGCTGGTCAGGCTCGCGCCCGACGCCGGAAAAAACAGCGAATCGCGTCAACCGGCGAGTCAACCAGCGAGTCAACCGGCACCGGCGCCCGCCTCGCTGCTCGACGACCGCGACGCCCCGGTCTGGTGGGACGAGGATGCCGAGGAATGGCACACGCACTTCCCCGCGCCCGAGGGTTTCGACGGGTTCGAGCAGGGCGCCTATGGCGACGGCGACTATGCGCGCGAGCTGACGCCCGAAGAGGCAAGGACCGTCGCCGCCTGCTGCGAAGCGGAGCTCGCCGCCCTCCGCGCCGACGAGACGCTCGAACGCGACGCCTGGTTCGCCGCGCTCGCCTCGATCGCAGGGACGTCCGCCGCCGCCACGGGCACCAAGGCTGTCCAAGGCCCCGACCCCACTCCCACCGCTCGCCCCGAGCCCGTCCAACGCCCCAAACCCACTCCCACCGTTCGCCCTGAGCCTGTCGAAGGGCGATCCCAGCCGGAGGACCCGGGCTTCGACAAGCTCAGCCCGAACGGAGAATTGCCGACCGTCAGCCCCGAGCCCGTCCAGGGCCCCCAACCCACCCCCACCGCTCGCCCTGAGCCTGTCGAAGGGCGCGGCCCCACCCGCACTGCTCGCCCCGAGCCCGTCCAAGGCCCCAAACCCACCCCCACCGTTCGCCCTGAGCCTGTCGAAGGGCGCGGCCAGCCGAAGCACCCCGGCCCCGACAAGCCCGGCCCCACCGGGAATAGCGCGGGCCGGGGCCGGGGATCACGGCCTGTGCCGCCCGCCCCTTGCGCCCCGCCGCGCTGCACCCCATCTATGTTCCGGCAGGGCGCCGGCCGCATGGCCCGTCTTTCCGCGAACATCGCGGGAACTTCGCGCCTCCAGCTACATTCCGCTTCCTGCACGGGTTCGGCGCCGCACGGCCCGCGTCCGTGCATCCAGCGAGCGGATGATTCCCACGCCGCAAGGCCAAGAAACAGAAAACAAGGTAAGACATGAACTTTCTAGACGATATCCACGAAACCCAGATCACCCGCCGCGTGCGTCAGCCGCGGCCGGCGCGGGGCGCGAAGGCCAGGCCCTTCGTTCCGCTCCACCGCCGGCTCTTCCCGGTCGATCATACGCAGGGCGCGATCGCCCGCGCCGCAGTGCGCGAAGTCCTCGGCTGATCGCCGGGGCATATCCACGGCTTCCGGGCCCCGGGGTTGCGCCTCGGGGCCGGGGGGCCCATATTGCCCGATGCTACAGTCGCAATCAGACGGTCTTTGGCGCTTTGCGGCTCCTTCTTCCTTCTCCTCGCCTCCGCAGCACGAGGTCCGCCCATCTGGGGCGCGCCGACCATAGAAGGAACCATCCAATGACCCAGCAGGGCACCGTCAAATTCTTCAACGCAGACAAGGGCTATGGCTTCATCGCCAGCGACAACGGCGGTCCGGACGCATTCGTCCACATCACCGCCGTCGAGCGCGCCGGTCTGCGCACGCTGAACCAGAACCAGCGCGTCACCTACGACCTCGAGCCCGACAAGAAGGGCAAGATGGCCGCGGTCAACCTTCAGGCCGAATAAGGCTTTTCGCGGCGTCGCGGGCCCCCGGGGTCCGCGGCGCCGCCCTATTCCTCCCGCGGGAGACTGACATGGCGAAGCTCGCCGAATCCTACCGCGAATATGCCGCCAAGGCCCAGGCCGACGCGGACGCCGCCACGCTCGACAACGTCCGCGACCGCAATCTGCGCGCGGCCGATGCCTGGCTCCAGATGGCGGACCGCCACGAGCGCACCGAGCGCGCCCGCGCCGAGCGCGAAGGCAGCAGCCCCGCCGCCGCCACCGCCGCCGACTGAGGCGCTTCCTCAGCCGGCCACGCGGTTGGCGACCAGATCGTCCACCACCGCCGGATCGGCGAGCGTCGAAGTGTCGCCCAGGTTGGCGACGTCTCCCTCGGCGATCTTGCGCAGGATCCGTCGCATGATCTTGCCGCTGCGGGTCTTGGGCAGCCCCGGGGCGAACTGGAGCGCGTCGGGAGCGGCGATCGGCCCGATCTCGCTGCGCACCCAGTCCCGCAGCTCCTTGCGGAGTTCCTCGCCGGCCGCGCAGCCCGCGTTGAGCGTGACATAGGCGTAGATGCCCTGCCCCTTGATGTCGTGCGGCATGCCGACGACGGCGGCCTCGGCGACCTTGGGGTGGGCCACCAGCGCCGATTCGACCTCTGCGGTGCCCATCCGGTGCCCCGAGACGTTGATCACATCGTCCACCCGGCCGGTGATCCAATAGTATCCGTCCGCGTCCCGCCGGCACCCGTCGCCAGTGAAATATTTGCCCGGGTAGGTGGTGAAATAGGTCTGGAAGAAGCGGGCATGGTCTCCCCACACCGTCCGCATCTGCCCCGGCCAGCTCCTGGCGATGACCAGGTTGCCTTCGGTGGCGCCGGTGAGGACGTTGCCCTCGGCGTCAACGATCTGCGGGTCGACGCCCGGGAAGGGCAAGGTGGCCGATCCGGGCTTTAGCGCCGTGGCGCCGGGCATCGGGGTGATCATGTGCCCGCCGGTCTCGGTCTGCCACCAGGTGTCGACAATGGGGCACCGCCCCTCGCCGACCACGTCGTAATACCAGCGCCACGCCTCGGGGTTGATCGGCTCGCCGACCGTCCCGAGCAGCTTGAGCGAGGTGCGGCCGGTGGCGGTGACGAACTGATCGCCTTCCCGCATCAGCGCCCGCAGCGCAGTGGGGGCAGTGTAGAGGATCTCCACCTGGTGGCGGTCGACCACCTGCCAGATGCGGCTAGCATCCGGCCAGTTCGGGACTCCCTCGAACATCAGCGTCGTCGCCCCGTTGGCGAGCGGCCCGTAGACGATGTAGCTGTGCCCGGTCACCCAGCCGATGTCGGCGGCGCACCAGTAGATCTGGCTGGGGCGGTAGTCGAATACCAGCTCGTGGGTCATCGCCGCCCACAGCAGATATCCGCCGCTGGTGTGGAGCACGCCCTTGGGCTTGCCGGTCGAGCCCGAGGTGTAGAGGATGAACAGCGGATCCTCCGCTCCCATCGGCTCGGCAGGGCAGTCGGCGGAGACCAGCGCCGCGGCCTCGTCGTACCACACGTCCCGGCCCGGCTGCATCGTCACCTCTCCGCCGGTGGCGCGGACGACGATGACTTTCCTGAGCGCCGGGGCGTGTGCCGCCGCGGCGTCGACATTGGCTTTGAGCGGCACCCTTTTGCCCCCGCGCCGCCCCTCGTCGGCAGTGATCAGCACTTCGCTGTCGCAGTCGGTGATTCGGTTGGCGAGGCTGTCGGGCGAGAAACCGCCGAACACCACCGAGTGGATCGCCCCGATCCGGGCGCAAGCCAGCATGGCGAACGCCGCCTCGGGGATCATCGGCATGTAGATGGTGACGCGGCTGCCCTTCGCGACGCCCTGCGCCTTGAGCACATTGGCGAAGCGGCAGACCTCCTCATAGACCTGGAGATACGTGAAGCGCCGCGGCGCCTCGCCGGGCTCGTCCGGCTCCCAGATGATCGCCGTATCACCGCCGCGGCTGGCTAGGTGCCGGTCGAGGCAATTGGCAGCAACATTGATCTTGCCGTCGGCGAACCAATTGATGTGGAAGTCCGCTTCGTCGAACGACCAGTCGCCTGCCATTTCGGGCCGCTTGATCCAGTCGAGCCGCTTCGCCTGCTCCAGCCAGAAGCCCCCCGGATCGGCCAGGCTCCGCCCGTGGAGCTTGGCATATCCCTCGGCGTCGACGCGCGCGCTGCGCGCCCATTCCGCGGGCACCGGGTACAGATCGTCGGACATCGCGCTCTCCTCGGCGGCGCTTCTAGGGCTGGCAGCCGCGGTTCCGCAAGGAGGGTGCCGGGGAAAGCGACGATGATACAAGTTGCGACAAGTTTTCGATGGAACTCGTTGCCGCTCCGAACCATCTTGCAGCCCATGGCCAATCGCCCGCCGATCCTGAGCGCGTCTCTCGTGCTGCTGCTCGCAGCCTGCTCCACCGGGCCCGACTACCGCCCCAGCAGCCCCGCCGAGCTCGGCGTGCCGGAAGAGTTTTCGATTCCCGCCGACCAGCGCGCGGCTGAGGATCTGACGCGCTGGTGGAACAGGTTCGACGATCCGATGCTCGGTTCGCTGGTCGAGCGGGCGCAGGCCGCGAACCTCGACGTGGCCCAGGCAGTCACTCGGCTGCGGCAGGCCCGCGAGTCGCTGATCCAGGCCCGGTCCAGCCTCTTCCCCAGCGTCAGCGCTTCGTTCGGCACCTCACGAAGCGAACCGCTGCGTGGCGCCTCGACCACAGTGACGCTTCCCGACGGTAGCGTCACTTCCTTCTCCCAGGGCGGCAGCAGCAGCTTCTCGCTGGGCGCCGACGCAAGCTATCAGGTCGATCTGTTCGGCGGCGTCGCCCGCAGCGTCGAGGCGGCGCGCGCCGGCTATGAGGCCTCCGGCTTCGACTATGCCACCGTGCTGATCTCGATCGAAGCGGAGACGGCGCGCAACTATGTGCTCGCCCGCGCCGCCCAGGCGCAGCTTGCCAATGCCCGCGAGACGCTGGCGATCCAGGACGACAATCTCCAGATCGCCCAGTGGCGCGTCCAGGCCGGGCTCGTCTCGTCGATCGACGCCGAGCAGGCGCGGGCGCAGAGAGCGCAGACCGCGGCCACGATCCCCACGCTCGAGACCAACTACAACGGCTTCGTCTCGCGTCTCGGCGTGCTCACCGGCCAGCCGCCCGGCGCACTCAAGGCCGAGCTCGAAGCCGTGAAGCCGATCCCGCGCGGACCGGCGAGCGTCGCTGCCGGCATCCCCGCGGATTCGCTCCGCCAGCGTCCCGACATCCGTTCCGCCGAGCGCAACCTCGCCGCCGCCACCGCGCAGGTCGGCGTCGCTACTGCGCAGCTCTATCCGGCGCTGTCGATCGGTGGAAGCATCGACACCGGTGCGGGCGCCATCGACGCGCTGTTCGATACGATCACCGGCCGGCTCTTCGCCAATATCGCCCAGACGATCTTCGACGGTGGCCGCACCCGCAGCCAGGTCCGTTCGGCAGAGGCCGCCGCCGACGGCGCCTTCCTCGCCTACAAGCAGACCGTGCTCACTTCGCTCGAGGAGATCGAGAACGCGATCGTCGCCCTCGACGCCGCCAAACGCCGCGAGGCGGAGTTTCGCGTAGCCTTCGATGCCGCGAACAACCAGGCGATCCTCGCCCGTATGCAATATCGCACCGGCCTCACCGATTTCCTGACGCTGATCCAGTCGGAAAGCTCGCTGCTCTCGGCACGAAACGGCATCGTCCAGGCGCAGTCGGATCAGTCGACTGCGCTCATCCAGCTCTATCTCGCGCTCGGCGGCGGGTGGGACAGCAGCACCGTTCCGCAAGCTCCCGCGCCAGGCCCCTCCACTGCAGGCAGCATCGCCGATGGCAACTGATCCCAACGCCAACCTCAACGATTTCCTCGGCACGCCCGCGCGCCCCTGGTGGCGGCGCTGGCTCAAGTGGATCGTCATCGGCGCGGTGGTGCTGCTCGCGGTGCTGGCGCTCGGCCGTTTCTTCTTCGGCGGCACCGCAGCACCGCAATATTCCACCGAGGAAGTCGAGCGCGGCGCGCTGACCGTCACCGTCTCGGCCACCGGCAAGCTCGCACCCACCAATCAGGTCGACGTCGGCTCCGAACTTTCGGGCCTGGTCGAGACTGTCACCGTCGACGTCAACGACCGGGTCATCAAGGGCCAGCCGCTCGCGGTGCTCGACACTTCCCGCCTCGATGACGAGATCACCCAGAGCCGGGCGACGCTCAACGCCAATCAGGCGCAGGTCGGCCAGCAGCAGGCGACGGTCTCAGAGGCACAGGCGCAGCTTGCGCGCATGGAGGAAGTCAGCCGGCTGTCCGGTGGCCGCGTCCCCGCCAAGGTCGAGATGGAGCAGGCGCGCGCCGCCGTGCAACGCGCCGTTGCCGCACTCCGCGCCGCTCAGGCGAACGTCGTCTCCGCGCGCGCCGCGCTCTCCTCCTCCGAGACCCAGCGCTACAAGGCGGTGATCCGCTCGCCCGTCAACGGGGTGGTGCTCGCCCGCCAGGTCGAGCCCGGCCAGACCGTCGCCGCCTCGTTCAACACGCCGACGCTGTTCGTCATCGCCGAAGACCTTTCGGCAATGGAGCTCGAAGTCGCGATCGACGAGGCCGACGTGGGCTCGGTCAAGGAAGGCCAGCTCGCGAGCTTCACCGTCGACGCCTTTCCCGGCGAGACTTTCCCCGCGACGATCACGCGCGTCGATCTCGGCTCCAATCTCTCGGCGCAGAGCAGCACGTCGACCAGCACCAGCACCTCGACCACCGCCAATCAGGTCGTCTCCTATGCTGCGACGCTGAGCGTCACCAATCCGGAGCAGAAGCTGCGGCCGGGCATGACCGCCACTGCGGAGATCGTCACCCGCGCCAAACCCAATGTGCTGCTGGTGCCCAATGCCGCGCTTCGCTTCCGCCCCAGCGCCGCGGGCGCCCAGAGCGCGAGCAGCGGCCAGGGCGGCATCGCCGGTGCGCTGGTCCCGCGGCGCCGACGCGGCAACGAAGCCGAAAAATCGGCGACGATGCGTCGCGGCGCGACCCAGACTATCTATATCCTCGGTGAGGATGGCCAGCCACGGCCGGTCCAGGTCACCACCGGCGACACCAATGGCACCGTCACCGAAGTCACCGGCGGCGACCTCAAGCCGGGGATGAAGGTCATCACCGGCCAGCTCGCCGCCGGGGGCACCCAGCGCAAGGCAGGCAGCGGCCAGCGCCGGCAGGGCGGCGCATCGCAGGGCGCCGCCGGCGGAGGTCAGCGTGGCGGCTAGCGATCCGCCCCTCATCCAGCTCCGCCAGGTGACCAAGGTCTATGGCGAGGGTCCGACTGCCTTTCAGGCGCTGAAGGGCGTGGACCTCGACATTCAGGCCGGCGATTTCGTCGCGGTGATGGGGCCCTCGGGATCGGGCAAGTCGACGACGATGAACATCCTCGGCTGCCTCGACGTACCCACCAGAGGCGAGTTCCGGTTCAAGGGCGTGCATGTAGAGAAGCTCGAGCGCGATCAACGTGCGCTGCTCCGGCGCAAGTATCTCGGCTTCGTCTTCCAGGGGTTCAACCTGCTCGCGCGCACCTCCGCGCTCGAGAACGTCGAGCTTCCCCTCCTCTATCGCGGCGACCCCAAGAAGGAGCGGCGCGAGGCGGCGATGGCTGCGCTCGACAAGGTCGGGCTCAGGGAGTGGTGGGACCATACTCCGGCCGAACTCTCGGGCGGGCAGCAGCAGCGCGTCGCGATCGCGCGCGCGATCGTCACCAACCCCGCCGTGCTCCTTGCCGACGAGCCCACCGGCAATCTCGATTCGGAGCGGTCGATCGAGATCATGAAGCTGCTCACCGATCTCAACGCCACCAGTGGGATTACCGTGCTGATGGTCACCCACGAGCCCGACATGGCCGCCTTTGCGCGCACCATCATCCACTTCAAGGACGGGCTGGTCGAACGGATCGACACCAGGCACGCCGCAGGGGAGGTGGTGGCGTGAGGCGCGATACTTCCAAAAAGCCCCTCCCCTTCAGGGGAGGGGTTAGGGTGGGGACTGTCCACCGACGCGCGGTCTCGGCGGAACTGACATGCCCCACCCCAAACCCCTCCCCTGAAGGGGAGGGGCTTTAAGCAATGCTCGGCACCACCTTCTTCCTCGCAATCCGCTCGATCTTCCGCCACAAGCTGCGCTCGTTCCTGACGACGCTCGGCATCATCATCGGCGTCGCCGCGGTCGTCGCGATGGTGACGCTCGGCAAGGCGACGACCAAGGCGGCCCAGGACCAGGTCGCCAGTCTCGGCACGAATATCCTCCAGATCCGCCCGGGCCAGGGCTTCGGCCGCGGCGGCGGCGGGCCCCGGCCGCCCGATTTCAAGCAGGAGGATGTCGATGCGATCGCGCGCCAGGTGGCGGGCGTCAACGCCGTCGCCCCCCAGGCGCAGTCGACCGGCACCGCGATCTACCAGGGCGCCAACTGGTCGACCACGATCAACGGCACCACGAGCGACTATTTCGCCGTCCAGCCCTGGCCGCTCGTCTCGGGCCGCATCTTCACCCGCCAGGAGGAACAGGCAGGCAAGGGCGTGTGCATCATCGGCAACACGGTGCGCACCAACCTCTTCCGCGGCGGCGAGGCGGTGGGCGAGCGCATCCGCCTCAACGGCATCTCGTGCGACGTGATCGGCGTGCTCTCCACGCGCGGCCAGGGCGGGTTCGGCGACCAGGACGACGTCGTCATCATGCCGATCAAGCAGGTTCAGCGCCGCTTCACCGGCAACCGCGACATCCGGCTGATGCTGGTGGGCGTCGATCCGGCCTATGATACTGCGCAGGTGCAGGAATCGATCAAGCAGGTGCTGCGCGAGCGGCGCAACATCACCGGCGGCAAGGAAGACGATTTCAACATCTTCGACACCGCCCAGATCAGCCAGGCGCTCACCGGCATCACCACCCTGCTGACGCAGATCGTCACTGCGGTGGCCGCGATCAGCCTCGTAGTAGGCGGCATCGGCATCATGAACATCATGCTCGTATCGGTCACCGAGCGGACGCGCGAGATCGGCATCCGACTGGCGATCGGCGCGGTGGCGAGCGAAGTGCTGATGCAGTTCCTGATGGAGGCCGTGGTGCTCTCGTGCCTTGGCGGGCTGGTCGGGCTGGTCGTCGCGCAGCTCGTCGTGGTGATCCTCGCGCCGCTGATGCAGGTGCAATGGATGTTCGATCCGCAGATCAACGTGATCGCCTTCCTCGTCTCGGCGCTGATCGGCGTGGTCTTCGGCTATTTCCCCGCGCGCCGCGCCGCCGGCCTCAACCCGATCGACGCGCTGCGGCACGAATAGCGGCTATTTACCGTCGGTCTCCAACCCATATAGCTCGCGCAGCTCGGCGAGGTCCTCCTGGGTGTCGACGTCCACCAGCTCCGCCGGGCTGGTGACGACATGCTTGCCGCCGAGTATCAGTGCGCGCGCGCCTTCATCGCCTTCGAGCGCGAGCAGCGCGTCGAACCGGTCGCGGCCGAACAATGCAGGGGGAGTCGGGTGCTTCCCGTTGCTCGAGGCCACCACCGCGGCCGGCCCGTCCGTGGCCTCGAACATCCGGTAGATGTGCGCCGCCGTCACGCGCGGCATGTCTGCCAGTGCCACCAGCACCGCATCGGCGCCCAGCTCTCGCGCGGCTTCCACGCCGTAGCAGAGCGATCGCGCCTGGCCGAGCGAGGGGTCCGGGTTACGCACCACCTCATAGCCGAGCGCCGCGAAATCGAGCGTCGTATCGGAAACGATGGCGATCCGCGCAAGGAAGGGGATCTTCTCCAGCGCCGTCACGACATGGAACGCCAACGGCTTGTCGAGGAACGGCTCGGCGAGCTTGTCGCCGTCGTTGAAGCGGCGCGAGCGGCCTGCCGCCAGCAGGATCAGCGCAACGCGTTCAGGCTTTGTCATGAAAGCTCCTCACCATCGATGCTGCGATCGACAGGGCGATCTCGGCAGGGCCGATCGCGCCGATGTCGAGCCCGGCAGGCCCTTCGACCCGCGGCAGCGCGTCGGTTGAAACGCCCGCCGCGGCAAGCCGCTCCAGCCGCGCGGCATGGCTTCGGCGCGAACCGAGCGCTGCGACATAGCCTGTCGGGTGCACGAGCGCGGCGATCAGCGCGGGATCGTCGATCTTGGGGTCGTGGCTGAGCGTCACCACAGCGGTCGCGCGATCGGGCCGCAATGCCTCGATAGCCTCGTCGGGCCATCGGTCGTCGAGCGCCACATCGGGAAAGCGTTCCTTGGTGAGGAAACGGCCACGCGGATCGATCACGTGCGTGCGGATGCCCATCTCGCGCGCGAGCCCCGCCAGAGCCTGGGCGATCTGCACCGCACCCACGATCACCAGCCGGCGCGGCGGATCGTAGCGGTTGACGAAATCGCCTTGGCTTCCCGGCGCGCTTCGCCCGCTCGCCAGATCGGTCGCCACGTCGAACGGCGTGCCGGCCTCCCGCGCGGCTGCGATCGCTTCGAACAGCTGCGGGTGGAAACCCTCGGCGGAAATAGGCTGGACGAGCACGGCGATCTCCCCTCCGCAGGGCAGTCCGACTTCCCAAGCGGCAGCATCGGCGACGCCGTAGCGCCTCACCACCGCTGGCGCACCGGCGATCACCTCGGCAGCGGTCGCCAAAATATCGGTCTCGACGCAGCCGCCCGAGACCGAGCCCTCGAACCGCCCGTCGGTGTGGACGAGCATGTGGCTGCCGCGCGGCCGGGGCGCCGATCCCCAGGTCGAAACCACGGTCGCGAGCGCCATCGGCGCGCCCTTCCAGGCGCGTGCGGCCGCCAGCACTGCATCATTGTCCGACATCGCGTCTCGTTTCCGTCACATGCGCTGCCTAGACGCCTGCATCATGGTGGGTTTTGCGACAAGATCATTGCTGTTTGCCATGCTGGTGCTGGCGCAGGGCTGCGCGCCCGTGCGAGAACGCACCATGCCCGCCAGCACCCCTTCGCCCGTGATCGTCATCGCGCACCGCGGCGCCAGCGGCGAGCGGCCGGAGCACACTTTGCTCGCCTACCAGCTCGCGATCGAGCAGGGCGCCGACTTCATCGAGCCCGATCTCGTCCCGACCAAGGACGGCGCGCTCGTCGCGCGGCACGAGAACGAAATCTCGGGCACCACAGACATCGCCGCGCACCCCGAGTTCGCCGACCGCAAGACCACCAAGACGATCGACGGCGAGAAAGTCACCGGCTGGTTCACCGAGGATTTCACGCTCGCCGAGCTCAAGACGCTGCGGGCCCGCGAGCGGCTGCCGCAGCTCCGCCCCGGCAATACCCGCTGCGACGGGCAGGCAGAGATCCCGACGCTCGAAGAAGTGATCGCATTGGCGCAACGCGCGTCGAAACGAACCGGCCGCACGATCGGCATCTATCCCGAGACCAAGCACCCTAGCTACTTCGCATCGATCGGCCTGCCGATCGAGGAGCGGCTGGTGGCGACGCTGAGGAAGGCAGGCTGGGATCGCGCCGATGCGCCGGTGTTCATCCAGTCGTTCGAAGTCGCGAACCTCCGGAAGCTCAAGGGCATGACTCGCGTGCCGCTGATCCAGCTGATGGCCGCGAAGGGCGGACCGGCCGATGGCGCTGCGCCCAGCTATGCGGCGATGACCACGCCCGAGGGGCTGAAGACGATCGCCCAATATGCCCGTGGCATCGGCCCCGAGAAGGCGATGATCCTCCCCGCGTCGGGCACACCGACCAGCCTGATCGCTGATGCCCACGGCGCGGGACTCGCGGTCCACCCCTGGACCTTCCGCGCCGAGAATTTTTTCCTTTCGCCCAGCTATCGACGCGGTGCCAAACCCGCCGAACACGGCCAACTCTCCGAAGAAATCCGCTATTTCATTGACTTGGGCGTAAATGGCGTATTCAGCGACTTTCCGTATATTGCTGTCTCCGCGCGCGCTCCTGCTTCTCCGGCGCCCGCCGACTGAAGGTGTTATCGATGCGCAAGCTGCTGATTCCGTTCGTCGCCGCGCTGCCCCTGCTCGCGGGCGGCTGCATAGCCAAGACGGCGTGGGACGTTGCGACCCTTCCGGTGAAGGCGGGTAGCCAGGCAGTCGACTGGAGCACCACAAGCCAGGACGAGGCCGACCGCAACTACGGCCGCGAGATGCGCAAGAAGGAAGCGCGCGAGGGCAAGGAGCGCAAGAAGCACGAGGAGGCATGCCGCAAGGACCCCGAGAATTGCGGCCCCTACACCGGCTACAAGGCTTCCGATCCCGACTGATTTCCGAGCACCTCCGCCACCGCGCGCAACGTCTCGGGCTTCATCTGCACGAACAAATGGCTGCTGCTGATCTCGATGTCGCGGCACGCCGATCCCTCGCCCTCGCGGCAGATCAGACCGTTGACCAGCCCGTCGCTTCGGCTCCAGATCGCCGACGCCGGCATGGGTAAAGGCCGCGCCGCCTCCTCCAGCCGCGCCGCCACCGCGGGATCCGTGATCTTCTCGCCCGTCAGCCATTCGAACTGGCGCCAGACGTTGGTGGCGGTCGGCGGTCCGGCGAAAGGTGCGCTGACGGTGATGACTTCGCGGACCAGATCGGGGCGCCGGTGCGCGGCGATCCGCGCCATGATTCCGCCCAGCGACACGCCGATCAGCGTGAGCTTCTCGCCCGTCTCGGCGCGGATCGCCGCGATCCGCTCGATCAACCGCTCGCCTTCCTCGCCGATCGCGCGCACGCCGAAGTTACGCCCCAGCTCCCAGCCATAGGCGCGGTAGCCGAGCTTCCGGAGATAGGCGCGCAGCACGGCGTTCGAGCGATCCGAGTTGAACAGCCCCGGCAGCACCATCACCGGGCGGCCGTCGCCGCGCGGGGCATCCTGCAGGCCGCGCCAGTCCTTCGCGAGCCGTGCGAGGCCCCAGGCGGCGCGGGGCCATTCGGCAAGCATCGCGCCTTTGGGCGGCGGTACGTGCCGGTCGGCGGGGATCGGAAGCTTTACAGCCATCGCATCACTCCCGATGGAAAGGGCGTCCACGCGCCCATCCGCACGCCCGCGCTGCGCAGCGCGGCGCCGGTCCAGTTGTTGCAGGTGTTGAACAGGCTGTAGCGGCCCAACCCGTCGTAGAAGGCGTCGGCGTTGCCATAGCCCCGCACCGGCGCACGCGCCTTGCCGAAGCTCGCGCGGATGAAGGCCGCCAGCCGTGCATATTCTGCGGGCCGCAGCACGATCGCGCGCACGTCCGGCCCCACGCGCGGCTCGGCCACGCGCTCCACATGCATCACCGTCGCGCCCACTCCGGTCGCCGCCCTGCCAATGCGCAGGGGATTCACGTCCCACCAGGTCGGCGTGTTGAGATAGAAGTCGCGGTCGCCCCAGCCGAAGGCGACGTGGCTCGCGGCGATGCTGCCGGGATCGGCGAAATGCTCGGGCCGCACCAGATCCGTCCACCAGTCGCCCGCGGCCGAGACCGGGAGCACCAGATCGGTGTGGATGCCGTTGTCGATCACATAGATGCGCACCCCCGCCTCTGCCTGGCGCCAGTCACGGTTGACGGGAATCATGCTGCCCGCGGCTCCTGCGATCGCATAGAGCCCGGCGAGCACGACGGCCCATAGCGCCAGCGTCTTGAAAAAGCGGATCAATCCCTGCTCCCGTTTCGGGCCATCGCGCATCATGCTATGCCATAAAACATGGCTCAGGAAACGCATGTGCTGGAGCGCCCGCCGGAGGGCGCCGCGCCCGATTGGACGATACCGCAGAACTGGAGCGCCTATACGCCCGAGGAGCACGCCACCTGGGATCTGCTCTTCGAGCGCCAGGCGAAGCTGCTCCCCGGCCGCGCATCGCAGGCCTATCTCAAGGGGCTCGACGCGCTGCGACTCTCCGAATCGGGCATTCCCAATTTCAAGGAGCTGAGCGCGCGGCTGATGAAGCTCACCGGCTGGCAGGTCGTCGCCGTGCCGGGGCTCGTCCCCGACGACGTGTTCTTCGATCACATGGCCAACCGCCGCTTCGTCGCGGGCAACTTCATCCGCCGGCGCGACCAGCTCGATTATATCCAGGAGCCCGACGTCTTCCACGACGTGTTCGGGCATGTGCCCATGCTGGCCGACCCGGTGTTCGCCGACTATCTCGAAGCCTATGGCCGCGGCGGCGTCCGCGCGATGGAGCTGGGCGCGCTGAAGCAGCTCGGCCGGCTCTACTGGTACACGGTGGAATTCGGGCTGGTTCAGGAGGCCGAGGGGCTGCGCATTTATGGCGCGGGCATCGTCTCAAGCTCCGCCGAGAGCCACTTCGCGCTCGAAAGCGACAGCCCCAACCGCATCGGCTTCGACATGAAACGGGTGATGCGCACCGAATATCGGATCGACGATTTCCAGCAGAATTATTTTGTGATCCCCAGCTTCGAGGAGCTGCTCCGCGTGACGGTCGAAACCGACTTTGCGCCGCTCTACGCGGAGCTGCTCCGCCTGCCCGACGTGCCCGTGGCCGCGATCCTGCCCGAAGACGAGCTGATCACGCACGGCACGCAGGAATATGCCAACGGCAAGGGCTAGTTCCCCTCCCTGCAAGGCAGGGGAGCCATGATCACCAGCTCCCGAACCCCGGCGCTTCGCCGCGCCCGCGGATCGGCCGGCGGACGCGCGGCGCGCCGTAGCGATAGCGCTTGATCAGCGTGAGCGTCGGCCAGTGTCCGCGCTCGGTGCGCGCCACCGGGCGCAGGCCCTCGCGACGATAGGCGCGCAGCACCGCCTCCGCCTGCCCCTCCAGCAACCCGGCGAGGATCAGCGTCCCACCCTCGGCGAGCGCGGCGCAGACGCTCGGCGCCAGCTCGATCAGTGGCCCGGCAAGGATGTTGGCGATGATCAGGTCATACGGCCCGCGCCCCGGCAGCAGCGGATGATCCATTCCCGCCGCCACCGCCAGCGTCAGCTCCCCCACACCGTCGCCCAGCGGCACGCCGTTCACCTGCGCATTGGCAGCGGTCACTTCGATCGACTTGGGATCGATGTCCGACGCGGTCGCGTAGGCGCGCGGCCACAGATGGAGCGCCGCGAAGGCGAGCAGCCCCGTGCCCGTCCCCAGGTCGAGCAGGTTGCGTACCACTGCGCCGCTGGCCTTGTGCCGGTCGAGCGCGAGCAGGCAGCCCGAAGTGGTCTCGTGCGTGCCCGTGCCGAACGCCACGCTGGCATCGATCTGGAAGGCTTTCGCGCCGGCGGGCACGTCAGCCTTGTTGGTGCTGGTGTGGACGTAGAAGCGCCCCGCGTGCACCGGCTCGATCCCGGCCTGGCTCAGCGTCACCCAATCGGCGTCGCGGATGCGCTCGGCGGCGAGCTTCGTCCCCGCCGCGCTCGGCACCAGCGCCGCCACCGCTTGAAGCGCCGTGCTGTTGGGCTTCGAATCGAAATAGGCATCGAGCTGCCAGCTCTCGGGGTCGTCCTCGATCCGCTCGCTGGTCATCAGCACGGGCGTGGGCTCGATCCTCAGCAGCCCCAGTTCGTCGGCTTCGATCGCCTCCGCCTCGGCGCGCGTGCACGGCAACGTCAGCTTCCAGCTTGCCATCTCAATCCCCCTTATCGGACATAGCTGGCGCCGTTGATGTCGAGCACCGCGCCGGTCATCGACGGCGGCGCTTCGAGCGCGCAGAAGCGCGCGAGGACGGCGACCTCCTCGGCATCGGCGACGCGGCCGAGCGGGATGTCCGCCAGCAGCTTCTCGCCGCCGCGGCTCGCCAGATAATCGTCGGCCATTCCGGTCATCGTGAAGCCGGGGCAGATCGCGAACGCGAGGATGCCCTGCGCCGCATAGCCGCGCGCGATCGATTTAGTCATGCCGACCATCCCCGCCTTGGAGGCGGCGTAATGCCAGTGCGCGGGGCTGTCGCCACGATAGGCGGCGCGGCTCGCGACGTTGACGATGCGCCCGGGGCGCCCTTCCACCTGCCAGTGCCGCACCGCGAGCCGGCAGAGCTCGGCGGATGCGGTCAGGTTGACGCGCATCGTCTTCTCCCAGCCGGCGACCCAGTCGTCATGGTCGAGCTCGAGCGGCGTCGCCTCGAAGATGCCGGCATTGTTGATCAGCACGTCGATCCGCCCGTCGAGCGCATCGAGCGCCTTCTGCCAGAGCGCCGCGGGCGCGGCGGGATTGGTGAAGTCGGCAGCGATGCCGCTGCGGGTAGCTTGGCCGACCAGGCGAACCCCGGGCCGATCAAGCGCCTTGACGATGGCTGCGCCGATGCCCCGGCTGCTTCCAGTGAGAAGGATGTGGGTCATGGATCGGTCGTAGCGGCCGACCATGTGTTCCGCCAGCGTCTCTGCGCCCCTCCCGCGCGGGAGGAGAGCTCAGGCCGCTACCGAAGCCGAGAAATTGTCCGCCGCGACGCGCAACTGGTGGAGCCGGTCGTCTACTTCGGCGACGTCGCGCTGGAGCGTGTCGATCTCGCTCGCCACTGTCTCGGTATCCTCGCGGATCGCGCCGATGGTGGCGGACATCGAGTCGGCGGCGAGCGCCGTCTCGTCCACCGCCGCGGTGATCGCCGTCACCGTCTGTGCCTGCACTTCCATCGCGCTGCGGATCCGGTCGGCGCTTTCCTGCACCTCGGTTACCGTCGAGCGGATCGAGGCATTGGTCTCGACCGTCGACTTGGTCGCCGACTGGATCGCAGCGATCTGCGCCGCGATGTCGTCGGTCGCGCGTGCGGTCTGGTTCGCCAGGCTCTTCACTTCCTGCGCCACCACCGCGAAGCCACGCCCGGCATCGCCTGCGCGCGCCGCCTCGATCGTCGCGTTGAGCGCCAGCAAATTGGTCTGCCCGGCGATGTCGCGGATCAGGCTCAGGATCGATTCGATCGACTTCGCGTGGTCGCTGAGCATCTCGCTCATCCCCACCGCCGCACCCGCCTGGCTCGATGCGCGCGTCGCAATGTCGGCCGCTGCCTCCACTTCGGTACGCGCTTCCTCTATCGCCCGGATCAGTCCCGCCGCGGTCTGCGCCGCCTCGCGCATCGCCACCGCAGACTGCTCCGCCGCCGCCGCCACTTCCGAAGCCTTGCCCAGCATCCCCCGCGCCGAGCTCGACGCGCCCTGCGCCTGGACGCGGATGCGGTTGCCCGCCTCGGTCGCGGTCTGGATCGACTGGGCGATGCTCGCCTGGAACTGCGCCGACTGCTGCTGGCGCACCGTGCTCGCCTCGGCCATGTCGCGCGCGCCGAGGTGCGTCGCCATCAGATCGGCCTCGATCATCGACAGCCGCTGCACAACTTCAGCAAGGCGCGCGTAGCGCGGCAGATCGCCGGCGAGCTTTTCGGCGAGGATCCGGGTGGTCGCCGAATGCGCATGCGCCAGCCCCGCGAAGGTCGCAGTGAGCGGAATGTGCACCTTGTCGGCGTTGGCGGCGTGCGCGAAGGCCATGCGCACCCAATCCTCGCCGAGCGGATCAGCGTATTTGGCACGCGCATAGCGCTCGCTGCTGGCGAGTTGCTCGGCGAACTGCTCCGGATCGGCAAGCAGTGGTCGCAACCGCTGCGTTGCGGGCAGCGTCAGATAATGATCCCAGAAGGCACGGGCGATCGCCTCGTGGTGCCCCTCGATCAGCGCCGAGATCTCGGCGGCCGCCGAAGCGATCTGTCCGTCCCAATCATATTCGGCGATATGCTCGGCGAAGGAACGGGTGCTTCCCGTCCAGCGCCCCTGTTCGTGCGCAGATGCCATTTTGCCCCTCTCCTATGCGGCCACTTTGGCAATGAAGTCGCCAGCGCTGCCCTTGAGCGCGCCGAGCTGGCTGTCGAGTGCCGCAAAACCTTGGCCGACGCGGTCGATCTCGCTCGCCACTGTCTCGGTATCCTCGCGGATCGCGCCGATGGTGGCGGACATCGAGTCGGCGGCGAGCGCCGTCTCGTCCACCGCCGCGGTGATCGCCGTCACCGTCTGTGCCTGCACTTCCATCGCGCTGCGGATCCGGTCGGCGCTTTCCTGCACCTCGGTTACCGTCGAGCGGATCGAGGCATTGGTCTCGACCGTCGACTTGGTCGCCGACTGGATCGCAGCGATCTGCGCCGCGATGTCGTCGGTCGCGCGTGCGGTCTGGTTCGCCAGGCTCTTCACTTCCTGCGCCACCACCGCGAAGCCACGCCCGGCATCGCCTGCGCGCGCCGCCTCGATCGTCGCGTTGAGCGCCAGCAAATTGGTCTGCCCGGCGATGTCGCGGATCAGGCTCAGGATCGATTCGATCGACTTCGCGTGGTCGCTGAGCATCTCGCTCATCCCCACCGCCGCACCCGCCTGGCTCGATGCGCGCGTCGCAATGTCGGCCGCTGCCTCCACTTCGGTACGCGCTTCCTCTATCGCCCGGATCAGTCCCGCCGCGGTCTGCGCCGCCTCGCGCATCGCCACCGCAGACTGCTCCGCCGCCGCCGCCACTTCCGAAGCCTTGCCCAGCATCCCCCGCGCGGAAGCCGAGGTGTGCACCGCCTGGACGCGAAGCTGGTCGCCCTCGCGCGAGGCGCGCTCGATCGTGGCGCCGATCGAGTCGTGGAAGTCGGCCGCCAGCCGGTCGCGGCCCGCCTGCGCGCTGTGCTCGCGGTACATGCCGTAGATTTCGACCGTGATGTCGCCCTCGAGCGCGGACAGCCGCATGAGCGTGTCGATCAGCCCGGTGAGCCGCGGATCGTCGCGCTCGACTCGGCTGGTCAGCACCTTCAGCGCAGCGCGGTCGCTCGCGCTGATCATCGAAAGCAGCGCCATCGGCGGCACGTCCGCCGAGTAGGCCGCGGCGACCGAACGCTCGACCGATTCGATCCAGGCGCGCCCGGAGGTGTCCATGAAGCGGTTCCTGAGGAAGACGACGCCAAGCTCGATCATCTTGCCCGTGTCCTCGGGCGCCCAGTTGTGCTCGTTCGAGAAGCAGCGCAGCCACTGCTGCCAATAGGCTTCGGAGACCGCGCGCGCCTCGGGCTCGAGCACGGACCATACTTCGCGGCTCGACCGGAGCAGCGTCCCGTCGAAATCGAAGATTCGCAGCCGCGCCGCCACGTCGATCCGCGCGCTCATCGCACCCGCAGCCGGGAGGTCCCTGGTCGAAGCCACAATCGTCACTAAGGAATCCCCCTTGTGCCGCCGCGCATCAGACGCGGCATTCCTCAACTTCCTATGCGCGCAACTGGTTAAGGGGGAGTTAGCCAGCGCCGACTCCGCGTTGTGCTTGCATCCGGCGACGCTGTGACTAAGGAAGCGGCGTCGACCCGAAAGGAAGTTTCTTGGCCAACGTCCGCAACCCCGCGCGACCGCTGTCGCCGCATCTCTCGATCTGGAAATGGGGACCCGCCATGACGGTCTCGATCGTCCACCGCGCCACCGGCAGCGGCATGGCGACCGTCGGCACCATCCTGTTGGTCTGGTGGCTCTCGGCGCTGGCTTCGGGGCCCGCCGCCTATACGGCATTCCTCGATCTCTTCACGCTCAAGTCCGGCGCGCTCAACATCGCCGGCTGGATCGTCGGCGTGGGCCTCACGCTCAGCTTCTTCCAGCACATGGCCTCTGGCGTGCGCCACCTTTTCCTGGACGCAGGCGCGAACTTCGAGCTTCGCGGCAACAAGCGCACCGCGCTAACCACCTTCCTTTTCTCGGTCGTCGCCACCGCAGGCTTCTGGGTCTATCTTCTGGAGAAGAGCAATGGGTGAAGGCACCAGCATCGGCCGCGTGCGCGGCCTCGGCTCGGCGCACGAAGGCGCGCATGGCTGGTGGCACCACAAGATCAGCGCCGGATCGAACCTGATCCTCGTCCTGTGGTTCCTGCTCTCGCTCGCGCTGCTGCCCGCCTATGACCATGCGACGCTCGTCGGCTGGATCGAGCAGCCGCTGGTCGCAGTGCCGCTGATCCTGCTCGTCGTCAGCGTCTTCTACCACTTCCATCACGGCCTGACGGTCGTGATCGAGGACTATCAGCATGACGAGACGCGCTTCGTGCTGGTGCTCCTCCTCAAGTATTTCACGATCGCGGCCGCGACGTTCGCGATCTTCTCGATCCTCAAGATCGCCTTCACGGCCGGAGCCGCCGCCTGATGCCTGCCGCCTACAAGATCATCGACCACACGTATGACGCCGTCGTCGTCGGCGCCGGCGGATCGGGCCTGCGCGCGACGATGGGCTGCGCCGAGGCGGGTCTCAAGACCGCGTGCATCACCAAGGTGTTCCCGACGCGCTCGCACACCGTCGCCGCGCAGGGCGGCATCGCGGCGAGCCTCGGCAACAACAGTCCCGACCATTGGTCGTGGCACATGTTCGACACGGTCAAGGGCTCCGACTGGCTCGGCGACCAGGACGCGATCGAGTATATGGTTCGCGAGGCTCCGCAGGCGGTCTATGAGCTCGAGCACGCCGGCGTGCCGTTCAGTCGCAACGAGAACGGCACGATCTATCAGCGCCCGTTCGGCGGCCACATGCAGAACATGGGCGAAGGCCCGCCCGTGCAGCGCACCTGCGCCGCGGCCGACCGCACCGGCCACGCGATGCTCCACGCGCTCTACCAGCAGAGCCTGAAGTACGACGCCGACTTCTACGTCGAATATTTCGCGCTCGACCTGATCATGGAGAACGGCGCGTGCCGCGGCGTGATCGCGCTGTGCATGGAAGACGGCTCGATCCGCCGCTTCCGCAGCCATGCCGTGGTGCTCGCCACCGGCGGCGGCGGGCGCGTCTACCAGTCGGCGACTTCGGCGCACACCTGCACCGGCGACGGCAACGGCATGGCGCTGCGCGCCGGAATCGCACTCCAGGACATGGAGTTCGTCCAGTTCCACCCGACCGGCATCTACGGCGCGGGCGTGCTGATAACCGAAGGCGCGCGTGGCGAGGGCGGCTACCTCACCAATTCGGAAGGCGAGCGCTTCATGGAGCGCTATGCGCCGAGCGCGAAGGACCTCGCCAGCCGCGACGTCGTCGCACGCTCGATGGCGATGGAGATCCGCGAGGGCCGCGGCGTGGGCAAGGAGAAGGATCACATTTTCCTTCACCTCAACCACATCGACCCCAAGATCCTGCACGAGCGGCTCCCCGGAATCACCGAGACCGGCAAGATCTTCGCGGGCGTCGACCTCACCCGCCAGCCGCTGCCGGTGGTGCCGACGGTCCACTACAACATGGGCGGCATCCCAACGAACTATCACGGCGAAGTCGTCCACATTAAGGACGGCAACCCGGACTCGGTCGTCCCCGGCCTGTTCGCGGTCGGCGAAGCGGCCTGCGTCTCGGTCCACGGCGCCAACCGCCTCGGCTCGAACAGCCTCATCGACCTCGTTGTGTTCGGCCGCGCCACCGGGCTGCGGCTCAAGGAACTGCTCAAGCCGGGCACGCCGCACAATGCGCTGCCCAAGGGCTCGGAGGAGCAGGCGCTCACCCGGCTCGACCATTTCCGTAACGCCAAGGGCGAAAAGCCCACCGCCCAGATCCGCGCCGAGATGCAGAAGACGATGCAGCGCCACTGCGCCGTGTTCCGCGACAGCGCGCTGCTTGCCGAGGGCGTTGGAAAGATGGACGAAGTCTATCGGGGCTTCCAGGACGTCGGCATCCAGGATCGATCGCTGATCTGGAACACCGATCTCGTCGAGACGCTTGAGCTCGACAATCTGATCGGTCAGGCAGTGGTGACGATCCAGTGCGCCGCCAACCGCAAGGAAAGCCGCGGTGCCCACATGCACGAGGACTTCCCCGAGCGCGACGACGCCAATTGGATGAAGCACACCGTCGCCACCTTCGAAGGCTGGGGCGGCAAGCAGGGCGGCGTCGCGATCGACTACCGCCCGGTGCACGACTATACGCTCACCGACGAGATCGAATACATCAAGCCGAAGAAGCGGGTGTATTGAATTGCCGGTCGCCCGTTCGCAGGCTGCGGACGGGCGATTTCAATTGCTGCTGGGCGCGGCGCTGCTCGCAGGATGTGCCGCCCCGTCGCGGATTCCGCCCGCTCCTCCTCCGCCCCCGACGCTCAAGCTCGACCCCTTCTACACTCGTTATCTCGACGCCGGCGGGATCCCCATCGTCTCCTCGCGCTGGGTGCCGCCCGAGGCGCTGGTCCGCGCGCGCGACATCGTCAACGCGATGCTCGACCACCGTCCTGACCTCCGCACGCAGCTCGTCGCAGAGGGAACCCGCGTCGCGGTGATGGCCGAGGACGAGGGCACGCTAGACCTGCCCGAGCAGCGCCACTGGAAGAAGCCCGCGCGCAACGATCCGCGGCTCTCGCCGTGCGAGCGCAAGCACTATGATACGCGCATCGGGAGCCTCAGCGATCGTGCCTATTGGAATGCGCGCGCCCGCGGGATGGGGGGCACGCTCACCAGCGTCGGCGCGGAGAATCTGCTCGGCATCCCCGGCACGCGCTATTTCGGCCAGAACGTCCTCGTCCACGAGTTCGCGCACGCGATCCTCCGCGCGGCGGCGAAGCGCGATCCGAGCCTCTATGCCGAAGTCGAGCGCGCGTATCGCGATGCACTCGCCGCTGGGCGCTGGCGCGGCGAATATGCAGCGGTTTCGGCGGAGGAATATTGGGCGATCGGCACCCAGCTCTGGTTCGAGACCGGCGTGCTGGTCCGCGTCGACGGGCGCTCGATCCTTTCCGCCGCCGATCTCGCCGCCTATGATCCCGCGCTCTACGCCGCGCTCGCCAAGGTGCATGGCACACGCCATCGCATCGAGGCGGATGCCTTCCACGGCCACCCTGCACGCGTGCCGCCCGGCCCCCTCCTGGATAGCACCGCCGAGGTGTGCTGAAGCCGCGCTTGATTTCGCCTTTGCAGCATTGAGACTGACCCGCGAACAGCGGGGAGCAGTCGATGCGTTTTCCGTTCCATTGGTTCGTTCCGGCCTGCGCCGCACTTGCGCTCGCCTCTCCCGCCGCGGCGCAGCCGGACGCCGCTCCCCGGCACAGCAAGGACTGGCCCCAGCTCTTCGCCGAGGCCGACCCCCGCGCCGCCGAGTCGCTCGCGCTGGGCGCCCAGCTCGAGCAGGGCCGATCAGCCAGATGGTTGCTTGCCGATCGCCAGCGCCTCGCCCGCGCGCTCGATTCGATCGCCCCGCAGCGGTCCAGGCTGGTCGACGCCTATGTCGTGTCGGTCGCGCTCGACAGCGACCCCGTCTTCGCCCGCGAGGCGCGCGAGGCGGGGAATGTGCTCGCGCGCCGCTACGATGCCGCCGGGCGCACGCTGGTCCTCGCCGGCAGCACCGGACGAGGCGCGCCGCCGCTCGCCAACGGCAGCCTCGAATCGCTCACCCTCGCGCTCGCTCGCGTCGCCGAGCGGATGGACCGCGAGCAGGACGTGCTCGTCCTCTATGCCACCAGCCACGGCGCGCAGGTGGGGCTGGCCTATCACGACGGCGATCAGGGCTATGGCCTGCTCTCGCCCGCGCGCCTCGCCGCGATTCTCGACGAGCTCGGCATCCGCAATCGGCTGATGATCCTTTCGGCCTGCTATTCGGGGATTTTCGTGCCGGTGCTCGCCGACCCGCGCACCGCGCTGGTCACCGCCGCCGCTTCCGATCGTCCTTCGTTCGGCTGCCGCGCCGAGAACGACTGGACCTTCTTCGGCGATGCGCTGATCAACCATGCGCTGCGCAAGCCCCAGCCGCTCGAAGCTGCGGCTAGCGAGGCGCGCGATATGATCGCCGGCTGGGAAATGACCGGCGGTCTTCCGCCTTCCAACCCGCAAGTGGCGATCGGCGCCGACGCCGCCGCATGGCTCGCCCCGCTCGAGGCGCGCATCCCCAAAGCGGCGACGGCGCCGGTGGGCGCGCCCGCGACCGACGCGCTCGAGCGCTGATCGGGACGCGCGCCGATGCGGAGCGTCAGACGAAGATTCCGCCGCCGACGTCGATCGTTGCGCCAGTGATGTACGACGCATCGTCGCTTGCCAGGAACGATGCGACGCCCGCAATCTCTTCGGGGCGGCCATAGCGCTTCAGCACGGTCTGGTTCCGTATCTGCTCGGCGAACTCGCCCTCGTCGGGGTTCATGTCGGTGCCGACCGGTCCGGGCTGGATCGCATTCACCAGGATGCCGCGCGGTGCCAGATCGTGCGCCCAAGTTCGCGCGAACATCGATGCCGCGGCCTTGCTCGCGCCGTACACGCTGTTCCCCGCAAAGCCCGCCGTGGCGCCGCTCACCGAACTCACGAGGATCACGCGCGCGCCCTCGCTCAGATGCGGCAGTGCGGCGATCGTTCCCGCCAGCACCCCTTCAACATTGACTCCGAAGACGCGACGATAGCTTTCGAGCGATTCGGGGCCGATCGGCGCCAGTTCGGCGACGCCGGCATTGTGGACGAGGATATCGATCCCGCCCAGCGCAGCCGCGGCTTGGTCCACTGCCGCTTTCACCGCCGCAGCGTCGGCCGCGTCGGCCTGGATCGCCTGGCCTCTCACGCCTTCCGCCTCGATCGCGGCGACGCTGGCCTTCGCTCCATCGTGATTGCCGGCATAGGTAATGACGACATCGGCACCGTCCGCGGCCAGCCGCCTGGCGATCGCCGCGCCGATACCGCGCGATCCACCCGTCACCAGCGCACGCTTGCCTGCCAATTTCTTCGACATGTTTCAAATCTCCGGTCCCCAGCCGGTCGCTTCGCCGGCTGCCGGGACGGACGCTGATCTGGGGGACCGCAAAGATAGTTCAAGATTTCCGAACTATGGAAATGGTGAACTATTCTTATATGGGCATCATGGACCGGCTGGTGCACCCCGACCTGAAGGACGTGAGCCTCGCTGCGGCGCTGCACGCGCTGGCCGATCCGGTGCGGCTCGACATCGTCGCACGCCTGGTCGCATGCCCGTGCCTCAACGCGAGCACCGCCTGCGCGCAGGGCATCCCCAAGAGCACGATATCCAACCACCTGAACGTGCTGCGCGCGGCGGGGCTCGTCGAGACCTCGGTGGAGGGGCGCGAGCGCATCAATAGGCTCCGCCGCGCCGATTTCGACACGCGCTTTCCCGGCCTTCTCGATTCCGTGCTGGCGAACAAAGGCTGAGGCCTGCGCATCGTACGGGGTTGCACTGCGTTTGCGAAAGGCATAGCCCGCGCAGCGAACACCGTGTCTCGAGGACTCTCAGGAATGGCCGAATTTCGCCTGCCCAAGAACAGCCGCATCACCAAGGGCAAGGAGCACAAGGCGGGTCCGGGCGCCACGCGCGTCAAGAAGTTCAAGATCTACCGCTATGATCCGGACTCGGGCGAGAACCCGCGCTACGACAGCTTCGAGATCGACCTCGACGACTGCGGCCCGATGGTCCTCGACGCGCTGATCAAGATCAAGTCCGAGCAGGATTCGACGCTCACCTTCCGCCGCTCCTGCCGCGAGGGCATCTGCGGCTCGTGCTCGATGAACATGGACGGGCGCAACGGTCTCGCCTGCACCACCGCGATCGAGGACATCAAGGGCGACATCCGCATCACCCCGCTGCCGCACATGGACGTGATCAAGGACCTCGTTCCCGATTTCACGCACTTCTATGCGCAATATGCGTCGATCAAGCCGTGGCTCCAGACCGTCTCCACCACGCCCTCGGGCAAGGAGCGGCTGCAGAGCCCCGAACAGCGCGAGAAG
>JAESFO010000489.1_pt1 | contig 32043 bp, 32 predicted proteins | sample 9269421 | NCBI WGS metagenome assembly JAESFO01 (sample SAMN14502839, study PRJNA617101) | algae metagenome | isolation source: Nostoc desertorum CM1-VF14 and co-occurring heterotrophs from rocky... | place: USA: Clark Mountains, San Bernardino, California | collected 2000-06-05 | reverse complement strand
AGGTCGGCCCAGCCGGTCGGAATGTTCTTCACGAGCTTCTTGTTGACCAGGAAGGCGATGTTGAGCGTGTGGATGGTGAACCAGCGGCCATCGGCCTCGCGGAACACGGGCGGCAGCTTGTCGAAGTTGACCGGCTTGAAGGGCGCGACCAGGTCCTTCTTCGCGGCGTCGACGGCCGAGGCGGCGAAGTAGTAGGCGGTGTCGGCCTGCGGGCGGCGCTTGGTCTTTTCGAGCGCCACCACCGTGGCGGCGGAGCCGATGTCGTTGTAGGTCAGCTCGATCTCGGGGTAGCGCTTCTTGAAGTCGCGGAACAGCGCCTTCCAGTTGGCCCATTCGGGGCCGGTGTCGAAGGAGACGCACAGGCCTTCTTTCTGCGCCTCGGCGTACAGCGCCTTCTCGCCGGCATAGAGCTCCGGGCCGTCGAAGGCGAAAGCGGTGTGGGCCAATGACAGCACGGGCAGTGCGCCGGCGGCCTGGATCAGATGTCTGCGTTGCATGGTGGCTCCTTGGGTGGTTCAGTGGTCGAGCAGGCGCAGGTGCTCGGGGGCGATCGCGATGGCTTCTGCCGCCGGTGCGGCCGATTCGGCGAGGAAGGGCTTGCCCGCCCCCGCCACCTCGAAGTCGTAGCGCGTGAGCGCGCCCAGGTAGCGCTGGGCGCCGGTGCGGCCTGCAAGCCGGTTCGGGCTGCCGGGCGCGGGGTCGGGCTGGATGTGTTCGGGGCGCACCAGCACATGCAGCGCGGTGCCGGGTGTTCGGGTGCCGGTCTCGGCGAAGAGCTCGGCGAAACCCAGGTCGAGCCGCCCCGGCGATGCCACCTTGGCGGGCAGGATCGTCGACAGCCCGACGAACTCCGCCACCGCGCGGTTCGCAGGACGCTCGTAGATGTCGCGCGGCGTGGCGATCTGCAGCAGCCGGCCGTCCTTGAGCATGGCCACGCGGTCGGCCATCACGAGGGCTTCCTCCTGGTCGTGCGTGACCAGCAGCGTGGTCGCGTTGAAGCGCTGCTGGATCGAGCGGATCTGGTCGCGCAGGTGGCCGCGCACGCTGGCGTCCAGCGCCGAGAGCGGCTCGTCGAGCAGCAGCGCGCGCGGGTCGATCGCGAGCGCGCGGGCCAGGGCCACGCGCTGCTGCTGGCCGCCCGAGAGCTGCGCCACGGCGCGCTGCGCGAATTCGCCGAGGCCGACGAGGTCGAGCAGTTCCTGCGCGCGCCGGCGGCGCTCGGCGGCGGCGACCTTGCGCAGCCTGAGTCCGTAGGCCACGTTGTCGAGCACGCTCAGGTGCGGAAACAGCGCATAGCTTTGAAACACCATGCCGATCTTTCGCTGGTGCACCGGCGTGCGCGACATGTCTTCGCCGTCGAGCGCGATGCGGCCGGTGTGGCCTGTCTCCAGGCCCGACACCAGCTTGAGCAGCGTCGACTTGCCCGAGCCGCTGGGCCCGATCACCGCCACGAGTTCGCCGGTGCGCACGTCGAGAGAGACATCGTGCAGGCCGTGCATGCTGCCCGGATAGTGGTAGCTGACGTTGTCCAGAAGGAGGCTCATGCGCGTTGCTTCACCAAAGAAGAAGAGAGAAGGGCCGACGCGCTCGCGAGCAGCAGCAGAATGACCGTGGCCGCGCAGGCGAAGCCGGTGGCGCCGTAGAACGCCTGCAGCAGCACCACTGGATAGGTGCGGTTCTGGAAGCTCGTGAGCAGGTTCGACAACCCGAATTCGCCGACCGAGATCGCCGCCACCATGACCAGCCCGCTGATCAGGCTCTGCCGCAGGCTCGGCAGCACGATGCCGGTGAACTGCTGCCAGCCCGAGGCGCCCAGCGTGGCGGCCGCCTGTTCGAGCCGGCCGAGGTCGAGGTGGCGCAGGTCGGTCAGCAGCGTGTTGGTGAGATAGGGCAGCGTCAGGATCGCATGCGCGGCGATCAGCAGCGGCATCGAGCCGAGCCACGGCGCGAGGTCGGTGTTGAACACGATGATGTAGCCGAAGGCCAGCGTGATGGTGGGCACCGCGATCGGGGTGGCGCTCACGATGCGCGCCGCGATGCTGCTGCCGCGTTGCGCGCCGTGGTACAGCGCATAGGCCAGCGGCAGCGCCAGCACCGTGTTGATGGCACAGGCACTCATCGCCACCACCAGGCTGCTCACGAAGGCCTTGCGGAACGAGCTGTCGAGCCAGAGATCGACGTACCACTGCCCGGTGACGCCCGTCGGCAGCAGCGTGTTGGTCCAGTTGCCGCCGAAGCTGCCGACCAGCAGCAAGGCGATCGGCAGCAGCAGGTACAGGCCGTAGATGAGCGAGATGCCGCGAACCAAGGTGTCTCCTCTTGCGCCACCGGCATACTTTCCGAATGCGCTAGTTTTGGGGCACGGCCGGACGCCGCGCTTCATCGAATTCTAGGAAGCACATGCGTACTTATGGGTGAAAGTTGGATGATGATGCTTGAGCATTCGGAAAGTGTTTTTCACCGAGCTTTCATCGACCGGAGCCATGCATGAAGCGCGATTGCCCCACCATCCAGGAGCTGCTGGCCTTCGACGCCGTGGCGCGCCAGCAGAGCATCACGCTCGCGGCCGGTGCCCTGTGCATCACGGTCAGCGCGGTCAGCAAGCAGATCGCGGGGCTCGAGGCCTTCCTCGGGCGCGAGCTGCTGCAAAAGAACGGCCGCGGCGTGCAGCTCACGCCGCAGGGGCGTGTGTACTGGCAGAAGATCTCGGGCGGGCTGCGCGCCATCGAGACCGCGACCTTCGAGGCGCGTTCGGGCGATGCCGGCGCGGGCCTGCTCACGCTCGCGAGCGTGCCCACCTTCCTCACCAAGTGGCTGATCCCGCGCCTGCCGGCCTTCAGCCAGAAGAGCCGCCATGTCATGCTGAGCTTCAGCCGCCACCTGGAGCCGAGCGACGGCATCCCGGCCGGGGTCGATGCTGCGATCCGCTACGGCCCCGATGGTTGGCCCGGCGTGGTCTCCGAATACATCGCGGGGCGGGAGTTCGTGCTGATCGCGGCACGCGTGCTGGTCGAAGAGCGCCAGCGCAGTGCCACGCCGGCCGACGTCGCCGGCCACACGCTGCTGCACCATGAGGGCGCGCCCACCGCCTGGCGCGAGTGGGCCTCGCAGCACGGCGTGCCCGAGGTGCAGACCGTGGCCGGCCCGCGCTTCGCGCAGTATTCGGCGCTGATCCAGGCGGCGCTCAACGGACTGGGCATCGGCCTGGTGCCGAAGCTGCTGGTGCAGGAGGAACTGGCCGAAGGTTCGCTGGTGAGCCCCTGCGGCACGCCGGTGCGCGTCGACCAGGGGCATTACCTCTGCTATCGGCCGGACCGGCTCGACCTGCCGGCCTTCGCGGCATTCCGCGAGTGGCTGATGGCCGAAGGCGCGAAATCGCGCGGCGCCCAGGCATGAGGCGTCAGGCGACCGCTCAGCCCGGCATCGGCTCGCGCATCGTCACGAACTCTTCGGCAGCGGTCGGGTGGATGCCGATGGTGCTGTCGAACATGGCCTTGGTGGCGCCCGCGCGCATCGCCACAGCGAAGCCCTGCACGATCTCGCCGGCGTCGGCGCCGACCATGTGCAGCCCGACCACGCGGTCGCTCGCCTTGTCGACCACCAGCTTCATGAAGGTGCGCTCGCTGCGGCCCGAAAGCGTGTGGCGCAGCGACTTGAACTCGCTCGAGAACACCGTGACCTCGCCGAACTTCGCGCGCGCATCGTCCTCGGTGTAGCCGCAGATGCCGATGTTCGGATGGGTGAACACGGCGGTCGGGATGTACTCGTAGTCGAGCGTGCGCCGCCCCTGGCCGAACAGCGCATCGACCACCACCATGGCCTCGGCGAGCGCCACCGGCGTGAGCGGCACGCGCGTGGAGACGTCGCCGACCGCGTAGATCGAGGGCACCGAGCTGCGGTAGTTCGCATCGACCGCGATCGCGCCGCGTTCGCCGAGCGCGACGCCTGCGGCCTCGAGGCCGAGCGACTGGGTGTTCGGCACGCGGCCGGTGGCGAAGAGCACGGTGTCGGCCTCGATCTCCTGGCCGCGCTCGAGCGTGACGACGAGGCCGCCTCCCTGCGCCCGCGCGATCGAAGCCGCCTCGCAGTTCAGCCGCACGTCCACGCCGGCCTTGCCCATCTCGTGCGCGACGAACTGGCGCACGTCGTCGTCGAAGCCGGTGAGCAGGTGCGCGCGCCGGTGCAGCTGCGTGACCTGGGCACCGAGGCCGTTGAAGATCGAGGCGAATTCGCAGGCAATGTAGCCGCCGCCGACCACCAGCAGGCGCTGGGGGAAGGGTTCGAGGTCGAACATGTCGTCGGAGGTGGCGGCCAGCGCGCGGCCCGGGATGTCGGGCACGAAAGGCGTGCCGCCGGTGGCCACCAGCAGGTGGCGCGCGGTGTGGCGCCGGCCGTCGACCTCGACGGTATGGGGATCGACCAGCTGTGCCCATCCCGTGACGAGCCGCACGCCCGCGTTCTTCAGCAGCGCGGCATACACGCCGTTGAGCCGTCCGATCTCGCCGGCGCGCTGCGCCTTCAGGTGCGCCCAGTCGAAGCGCGGCGCCGACGGCAGCGTCCAGCCGTAGCCGTCGGCCTCCTCGAACGACTCGGCGTAGCCGGCCGCGTAGCTGTAGAGCTTCTTCGGTATGCAGCCCACGTTGACGCAGGTGCCGCCGAGCGCGGCCGCCTCGGCCAGCGCAACGCGCGCACCCAGCTGCGCGGCCATGCGTGCCGCGCGCACGCCGCCGCTGCCGCCGCCGATGACGAAGAGATCGAAGTCGAATGTGGCCATGGAAAAGACGCTCCTTGCCGCCGACTGTAGCGGGCGGAAGGCAGCGTCGGCCGCGGGCGGCCTCGGCCTGCGTTTCTCAGCGATCGGGCGAGGTCATGAGACGCCGGCGCTCGTCGCTGCTTCGGCCCGGCGCCGCCGGTTGCGGCTGCTGCTGCGGCGGCCCGCCGGGTGCGGTGAAGCCGCGCTGCTGCTGCATCGCGCGGACCTGGGCTTCCTGCGCCTGGCGCATCGCGTTCTGCTGGGCCTGCTGCTGGGCCTGGAGCTGCTGCTGCACCTGCACGGCGCGCTGCTGCGCTTGCTGCTGCTGGCGCAGCATCTGCTGTTGCGCCAGTGCCTGCTGCTGTGCGGCGCGCTGTTGCTGCTGCAGCAACTGTTGCTGCTGGGCCTGGGCCTGCTGCGCCTGGACGGCGCGCTGCTGCATTTCGTGCTGCTGCCGGGCCTGCTGCTGTTGCTGCATCTGCACCTGCTGCTGCTGTTGTTGAAATTGCTGGCGTTGCTGCCGCTCCTGCCATGCATCCTGCTGCTGGCGCCCCTGCTGCTGCTCGCGCTGCCACTCCCTTTGCTGGCGCTGCTGTTGCGCCAACGGCGCTTGCTGCTGCATCTGCAGCTGCTGTGCCTGCTGCATCTGCCGCTCCCGCCGCGCCTGCTCGAAGCGCCGCTCCCGCTGTTCGCGCTGCATGAGCTGCGAGGGCGGCGTCACCGCGGCGGCCCGGCCGATGACGGCACCGAAGTTGTGCAGCGGCACGCCGGGCGTCGCCACCACCGGCCCGCGCATGAAGCGCTCGTCGGGCTGGCGCACCAGGTCGCGCCGGCCGAAGGCGCCGCGGCCGAAGCGCTCGGCCGGCAGCACGCTGACGGCGCCGGGCATCTGCTGGTTGGCGTAGAGGCCGCCGCGCAGTTCGGCCTGCCGTTCGCGCCGCGCCGCCATGCGGTTCACCCGGTCGATGTAGCCCGGGCTCGCACGGTAGCCGGGACGCCAGGCTTCGCCGGGCGCGAGCGGGAACCAGCCCACGTCGCTGCGGCCGTCGACAAAGCCGACCAGCGCGGGCGAATACACCGGCCGCGCGGTGGAGCGGCCGGGCACCCAGCCCCAGCGCGGGCCGACGCGCGTCCAGCGGCCGTAGTGGAACGGCGCGAAGCCCCAGGGCGCCGCATCGACCCAGGTCAGGCCCCAGGGTTCGATGTTGACCCACTGTCCGTCGCGGTAGGGCGCCCAGTCGGCATCGACGCTGCGCGGGAACCAGACGGCGCCGTAGCTGGGATCGTTCTGCCAGTCGCCGTAGGCGTCGAGCTGCTGGTAGCCGACCACCTCGCGCGACACATAGCGCGCCGAGACCGATTGGTCCTCGAGCCGGTTGCGCTCGGCCACCCAGGCGTCGAAGCCGGCGTTCGGCGGCGGCGCGCTGCCGCCGGCCTGCAGGTTGCGGCCCGAGACGGTGAGCTGCTGGCGCGCGTCGAGCCGCTGCGATTCGCCGTTCTCGCCGTAGAGCGTGGCCCGGCCCGAGGCGACCGCGATCCAGGTGGTGTCGGCGTCGGGGTTGGCCGAGATGCGGTATTCGCCCGGCGCGTCGATCACCACCGCGAGGTTGCCCGTGTCGACTTCGACGCGCTGGCCCGCGAGCTCGTCGCGCACGCGCAGCTGCAGTTCGCCCTGGTCCGCGGTCAGGCGCACGGTGTCGTCGTCGAGCTCGGAGAATTCGACGTGGGACTGGCCGTCCATGCGCAGCGCCGCCGAGCCGATGTGGACCTCGGCGCGCGCGGCGCGGTCGGTCCAGAGGCGGTCGCCGGTGGTCAGGGGGCGGTTCGGCTGCGCGTCGTACCAGCGCTCATCGCCGGCCGGCGCGAAGCTCACGCTGCCCTGTTGAAGCGCGAGCCGCGCCACGCGGCCGGGCGGGTCTTGCTGCTGCGCGCCCGCGGCGGCGCCAAGGCCCAGCAGTGCTAGGCCGAGCAGCCAGCGGTGCAGCGGCCGCAAAAGAAGAGGAAGGGAAAGCGCGGAGCAGCCGGAGCGATGCATGGGATGTCTCTGGTTGGGCGGGCCCGGCGGGCCGATGGTTCGCTTGTAACGCCCGAGCATCCGCTGCCGCTGTCAGCGCAGCCCCTCTACTTGGTGAAGGAGGCGCGCATTCGGCAACCGCATGTAAGGCGGTTGCCGGCTGAATGCGCGGCCCCGGCCTGCTTACTTGTACAGCAGCTGCGGCAGCCAGAGCCCGATCTGCGGCCAGATGTAGAGCAGCAGGATCGCGAGGATCTGGATGCCCATGAACGGCAGCATGCCCAGGAAGATCTGGTTCAGCGTGACGTGCGGCGGGCTCACGCCCTTGAGGTAGAAGGCCGCCATCGCCACCGGCGGCGACAGGAACGCGGTCTGCAGGTTCATGGCCACAAGCAGGCCGAAGAACAGCGGATCGACGCCGAAGTTGTCGAGCAGCGGGATGAAGATCGGCATGAAGATCACGATGATCTCGGTCCACTCGAGCGGCCAGCCGAGCAGGAAGATGATGACCTGGCTCAGCACCAGGAACTGCACCTTCGTAAGGTTCATGCCGAGCACCCATTCTTCGACCAGCGCCTGTCCGCCGAGCAGCGCGAACGCGGCCGAGAAGATCGCCGAGCCGACGAACAGCCAGCACACCATGGCCGAAGTCTTGGCCGTGAGGAACATCGACTCCTTGAGCACCGAGAGGTTGAGCCGCCGGTAGGCCGCGGCCAGCAGCATGCCACCGAGCGCGCCCATGGCGGCGGCCTCGGTGGGCGTGGCGAGGCCGAGCACGATCGAGCCGAGCACCGAGAGGATCAGCAGCACCAGCGGGAAGAACGAGCCCAGCAGCATCTTGAAGATCTCGAGCCGCGCGAAGCTCAGGAACAGGTAGAACAGCGTGGTGAGCGCGCCGAAGATCGCGAAGGTGGCCCACCACCAGGTGGGCGCGGGGCGCACCGACGCGCCGTCGGCCGGCGGTGCCTCGGCGGTCGCGGCCGCCGCAGCTGGCGCCGGCGGCGGCGCGACGGCGCCGGGCGGTTCCGCGAGCGGCGCTGCCGACGAAGCCGGCGGCGTTTCGCCCGAAGGTGGCTCCTGCAGCCCGCCTTCTGCCGGCGGCTCCTGGAGGCCGCCCTCGGTGGGCGGCTCCTGCAATCCACCCGCCGCGGGCTCTACCGGCGCGCTGCTGCCGCGCGTGGCGCCGATCTCCTGGATCTCGTAGCGCTCCTGGGCCTCGACGGTGGTCACGGCCTTGTAGCTGAAGCCCGCGAGCAGCAGGAAGATCACGCCGGGCAGCGCCACGATGCAGAGCTGCCGCAGGATGTGCGAGAACGGCACCTCGGCGTTGCGCCGGCCCTTCAGCAGGCCGACCAGCGCATGGGCGGCGGGGCTGTCGGCCAGGCGCTGCGAGAGCGGCGGGAGCGGCACCGCGCGTTCCGCCATCGACAGCGGCGGTGCCCACTGTGGCTTGAGCCGCGCGATGAGGATCACGTACACCACGTAGAGCGTCGCGAGCATCAGCCCCGGAAAGAACGCGCCGGCATAGAGCTGCACCACCGAGACGCCGGCCGTCGCGCCGTAGACGATCAGCAGCACCGACGGCGGGATCAGGATGCCGAGGCAGCCGCCCGCGGTGATCGCGCCGGCGGCCAGCGGCACGCTGTAGCCCGCGCGCAGCATCGAGGGCAGCGCCAGCAGGCCCATCAGCGTGACCACCGCGCCGACGATGCCAGTTGCGGTGGCGAAGATCGTGCAGGTGACCAGCGTTGCCACCGCCAGCGCACCCGGCAGCCGCGCGAGCGCGAGGTGCAGGCTCTTGAAGAGCGACTCGATGAGGTTGGCCCGTTCGACCAGGTAGCCCATGAAGACGAACAGCGGCACTGCGATCAGCACGTCGTTGGCCATGGTCTTGTAGGCCGACTGCACCATCAGGTCGAGCGTGCGGTGCCAGTCGCGGTCGTAGGCCAGCCAGGTGAAGAGCATGCCCATGCCCATCAGCGTGAAGGCGGTGGGAAAGCCCAGCATGATCGCCACCACCACCAGCGAGAGCATCAGGAGCCCCAGGTGTCCGTTGGTGATGGTGTCGGCGCTCAGCAGCATCGCGGCCGCGCCGACGACGATCAGCACCATGAAGGAGAGGCCGAACCAGAGTTCGCGGCGGATCGTCATCGCGCACCCTCCTTGGCCGCGATCGCGCGGTCGAGTGCGGCGATGTCCTCGTCCTTCACATGCACCATCTGCTTGAGCTTGTCGACGTCGACTTCCTCCACGTCCGCCTCGCGCGACGGCCAAGCGCCGGTCTGCAGGCACTGCACGCAGCGGATGATCTCGACCAGGCCCTGTAGCAGCAAGGTGAAGCCCGCGAGCGGAATGACGAACTTGAACGGATAGAGCGGCAGCGGATCGGCCGAGAAGGTCTGCTCGCGGATGGCGAGCGATTCCTCCGCATAGACCCAGCCGGCCCATGTCAGCGCGACGATGCCCGGCAGGAAGAAGACGATGTAGAGCACCAGGTCGATGCTCGCCTGCGTGCGGGGGCGGAAGAAGCCGTAGAGCACGTCGCCGCGCACGTGGCCGTTCTTCGACAGCGTGTAGGCGCCCGCGGTCATGAACATGGTGCCGTACAGCATGATCTGCACGTCGAGCACCCAGGCATGCGGACGGTTCAGCACGTAGCGCGAGAACACCTCCCAGCTGATCAGGAGCGTGAGCAGCAGCGCGCACCAGGCGAAGGTCTTGCCGACCCACGTCGAGAAGCGATCGACGGCCAACAGGAAAGATTGCATCGAAAGGAACTCCTGGCCGCGGCCGGCGCGGCATGGATGTGCATGAAACAGGGAGGGCACCGTGCGGTGCCCTCGGGGTCAACGGCGGATCGCGTTCAGGACTTCTTCGCCTTGGCGCCGAAATAATGGTTGTAGGCCATCTTGAAATCGACCGTGTAGTCGTTCTGCCACTGGCCGGCGCGCTCCGCGAAGGCCTTCTGCGAATCGAGCACCTTCTTGAACATCGGGTTCTCCGCGGCCTTCTTGGCGATGGTCTTGTCCCACGAGGCGAGTTGCGCGCGCAGGATCGCGTCGGGTGTCTTGTAGAACTTGATGCCGGCCTTCTTGAGCTCGATGTAGTCCTGCGAATTGCGCTGGATCGCCTTCCAGCTCATGTCGGCGCTCGCCGCCTGGACCGCGTAGTCGATGATCGACTTGAGCTCGGCCGGCAGCGCCGCGAGCTTGCCCCTGTTGAACAGGATCTCGAACTGCTCGCCCGACTGGTGGAAGCTCTGCAGCATGCAGTTCTTCGCCACGTCGGGAAAGCCCAGCACGCGGTCGCTCGAGGCGTTGTTGAACTCGGCCGCGTCGATCAGGCCGCGGTCCAGCGCCGGCACGATCTCGCCGCCCGGCAGCGGGTTGACGGCGGTGCCCATGTCGGTGAACACGTCCACCGCCAGGCCCACGGTGCGGAACTTCAGCCCCTTCATGTCCTCGGCGCGCGCCACCGGCTTCTTGAACCAGCCGAGCGGCTGCGTGGGCATGGGGCCGTACAGGTAGGACACCACGTCCAGGTTCAGGCTCTTGTAGATCTCCTCGATCAGCGCCTTGCCGCCGCCGTAGTTGTGCCAGGCGAGGATCATGTTGGCGTCCATGCCGTAGGTTGGCCCCGATCCCCAGAGCGCGAGCGCCGAGTTCTTGCCATACCAGTAGGCGACCACGCCATGCCCGCCGTCGAGCGTGCCCTTGGCCACCGCATCGAGCAGCTGGAACGCGGGCACCACCGAGCCGGCCGGCAGCACCTCGATCTTCAGGCGGCTGCCCGCCATGTCGTTGACCTTCTTGGCGAAATCCTGCGCATATTCGTGGAAGATGTCTTTCGCGGGCCAGGTGCTCTGGAAACGCAGCGACGTGGTCTGCGCCATGCTGACCATCGGTGCCGACATCGCGCCCGCGGCCACCGCCGCCCCCTTGAGAAGATTACGGCGGCGAGGCGATTTGCTGTCTGTCATTGGTTTGTCTCCATGTAAATTCGTTCTGGAAAATCCAGGCCCCCATCTTTTGTGTGACATGTAAACGAGACAAACAGGGTTTTCACGAACGGGTGAAGAAATGAGGGGCGCCTGCTGCGGGTAAGCCCTGCCGAACGAAAGGATGCAGAAATGAATGAACCGGTTGGGGAAAAGCAGGCGGTCCGGCCCGCCGAGGGCTATGCGGGCGACGTCACGCCCGCGCAGGCGGCCGCGTGGCTGGCCAGCGGCGAGGCCGTGATGGTCGACGTGCGCAGCGACGCCGAGCGCGAATGGGTCGGCTTCGTGCCCGGCGCGGTGCCGGTGGCCTGGAAGCAATGGCCCGGCATGGCGATGAACCCCGGCTTCGACGACGGCGTGCGTGCCGCGGCCGAAGGCGGCAGGCGGCTGGTGCTGCTGTGCCGCAGCGGCGTTCGCTCGGTGGCCGCTGCGAAGCGCGCCACCGAACTGGGGCTCGAGGCCTACAACATCCTCGAAGGCTTCGAGGGCAACCCCGACGAGAACGGACATCGCGGGCATTTGGGCGGCTGGCGCATGCGCGGGCTGCCGTGGCGGCAGAACTAGCCGCCAACCCACAAAAAAAGGCCCGCCGTTGCCGGTGGGCCTTTCTGCTATCTCGATGCGGGTTGGACGCCGATCACTGGAGCGGCGGAATCCGCAGCTTCTGTCCCGGATAGATCTTGTCGGGATGGCTCAGCATCGGCTTGTTGGCTTCGAAGATCTGGTTGTACTTGTTGGCATCGCCGTAGTACTTCTTCGAGATGGCCGAGAGCGTGTCGCCCTTGACCACGTCGTGGTACTGGGCCGGCGGCGCGGGCGGCGCGACGAGGTTGTTCTCGACGCTCGTGACGTTGGCCACGTTGCCGGCGGCGAGCGCGGCTTTCTCGCTGGCCTCCTGCGACGGCGCCTTGCCCGCGAGCGTGACCACGCCGCTCGACGCGGTGTAGGTCACCGCAAGCTCGCTCAGGCCGAGGTTCTGCGTCTCGATGTAGGTCTTGATGGCGGCAGCGGCGGCCTGGTTGGCGTCGGGGCCTTCGGGTGCGGCGGCATGGGCCGACGATCCCCCGAACAGCTTTTCCCCGGCTTCCTTGATGAAACTCAGCAAACCCATGATTTTCTCCTTGCGGCCTGGTTGGATGGAACTGCGAATGTAGCGGTGAAACGTGGCAGCCGCGAGTAGGCTCATGCCGCGTATGGGACTGCCGCGGCAACTGCACTAACGCCAAAGTCGCAATAATGCGGCGCATGGCATCCCCCTTTCTCGCGATCGACATCGGCAACACCCGCCTGAAATGGGCGCTCTACGATGCCGCGCTTCCGGGCGCGGCGCTGCTGGCGCAAGGCGCCGAGTTCCTCGACCACATCGAGCGGCTGGCCGACGGCCCCTGGGCCGAGCTGCCGGCGCCCGGCGCGATGCTCGGCTGCGTCGTGGCCGGCGATGCGGTGCGCCGCCGCGCCGAGGAGCAGGTGACGGAACGTTTCGACTGCATGCCGCGCTGGGTGGTCGCGAGCGGGGCCGAGGCCGGCATCGTGAATGGCTACGACCATCCGACGCGGCTCGGCGCCGATCGATGGGTGGCGATGATCGGCGCACACCACCGCATGCTCGCCACGGGGCCGGCACGGCCGATGGTGGTGGTGCTGATCGGGACCGCGGTCACGGTCGAGGCGGTGGACGCGAGCGGCAGGTTCCTCGGCGGGTTGATCCTTCCGGGCCACGGCATCATGTTGCGCGCGCTCGAATCGGGCACCGCCGGCCTGCACGTGCCGACCGGCGAAGTGCGCGAATTCCCCACCAACACCAGCGACGCGCTGACGAGTGGCGGCACCTACGCGATCGCCGGCGCCGTCGAGCGCATGGTGCAGCACGTGCGCTCGCACTGCGGCGCTGAGCCCGCCTGCTACATGACGGGCGGCGCGGGCTGGAAGATGGCGCCCGCGATGAACGGGCATTTCGAACTCGTCGACAGCCTCATCATGGACGGGCTGCTGGTGATCGCGCGCGAGCGCGACAGCAGCGCCTGAGCGCGCCGGCCTTCAGCGGCCGCTGAAGCGCGCGGGCCGGCGCTCGACGAAGGAGCGCACGCCTTCGGCCGCGTCCTCGCTGTTGGAGAGCCGCTTCTGCGTCTCGATGAACTCCGCCACCGCCGCGAGCGGCCCCTGCTCGACCGCCTTGATCGCATTCAGCCGCGTCGCGACGACCGCGAGCGGCGCCTGCGCGGCGATGCGCTCTGCGATCGCCACTGCCGCGTCGAGCTCCTGGCCCGCGGGCACCACCTTCTGCACGAAGTTGAGTCGGTAGGCCTCGGCGCTGTCGAACTCGTCGGCCGTGAGCAGGTGCAGCATCGCATTGCCCAGGCCCGCGCGCTCGGCCATGCGCAGCGTGGCGCCGCCCGTGGCCATGATGCCGCGCTGCACCTCCATCTGCGAGAAGCGGCAGTTGTCGGCCGCCACCACGATGTCGGCGCCGAGCATCAGCTCGATGCCGACCGTGAAGCAGATGCCCTTGACCGCCACCACCATCGGCTTGGTGCGACGGCGGTAGCCCGCGAGCCCGAAGTCGTGCGGCTCGACCAGCCCCTGGGGAATCGCCTTCTCGCCGCGCTTCATGTATTCGGTGACCGCCGGCAGGTCGAGGCCGGCCGTGAAATGGTCGCCGAACGCATGCAGCACGCCCACGCGCAGTTCGGGGTCGTCGTCGAGCCGGGTGTAGGCCTCGGCCAGCTGCCGGAACATCGGCGGCGTCCAGCCGTTGCGCTTGGCGGGTCGGTTGATGCCGATCAGCAGCACGTGGCCGACCACTTGGGTGTCGATGCAGCCTTCTGCGGGCGGGGTGGTGGCTTCAATGGTCATGGTGCGTGTCTCCTTGGTTGCCTTGTTCGTGCCTGCGCGCTCAGTACGTGTAGACGCCCCGTCCGGTCTTGCGGCCCAGCTGGCCCGCGGCCACCATTTCCTTCAGCAGCGGGCAGGGGCGGTACTTGGAGTCGCCGAACTGTTCGAGGTAGACCTCCATCACGGCCAGGCAGACGTCGAGGCCGATCATGTCGGCCAGCGCGAGCGGACCGATCGGCTGGTTGCAGCCGAGCTTCATGCCCGCGTCGATGTCTTCCGCGGTGGCGATGCCTTCGGAGAGCACGAAAAAGGCCTCGTTGATCATCGGCACCAGGATGCGGTTGACCACGAAGCCCGGCGCGTTCTTCACCGTGATCGGCGACTTGCCCAGGCGCTCGGCCAGTTCCTTGACCGTGTCGTGCGTGGCGTCGCTCGTGAGATAGCCGCGGATCAGCTCGACCAGCGCCATCATCGGCACCGGGTTGAAGAAGTGCATGCCGATGAAGCGGTCGGCGCGCGAGGTGGCGGCCGCCAGCTGCGTGATCGAGATCGACGAGGTGTTCGACGCGATGATCACCTCGGGCGCGAGCATCTCGTCGACCTGCTTGAGGATCTTGAGCTTGAGCGCGTGGTTCTCGGTGGCGGCCTCGATCACGAGCTGCGCGCCCTTCAGGTCTTCGTAGTTCGTCGAGCCCTTGACCAGCGCGAGCGCGGCCGCCTTCTGCTCGGCCGTGAGCTTCTCCTTCTTGATCAGCCGGTCGAGGCTGCCCGAGATCGTGGCCAGGCCCTTGTCGACGGCCGCCTGGGCGATGTCGACCATCACCACGTTGACGCCCGCGACGGCGCAGGCCTGCGCGATGCCGTTGCCCATCGTTCCGGCGCCGATGATGCCGACAGTCTGGATAGCCATGAGAGAACTCCTTCAGGAAAGACGAAAAACAGAGAGAGAAAAAAGGGGGGCGCGATTGCGGCCGCGTCCGGTCTTCGATTGTGGATCAGCGTTCCGGCGGCGCCGTTGCCGCGTGTGACACGGCCCGCGCGCGTGGCTTACAGTGCGGCGGTCGTCTCTTTTTCTTCGCCCCCTTTTTGTCTCTTTTCGAACCGACCATGACCACCCTCGGCACCCCTCTTTCCCCTTCCGCCACCCGCGTGATGCTGCTCGGCTCGGGCGAGCTCGGCAAGGAGGTGCTGATCGCCCTGCAGCGCCTCGGCGTCGAGACCATCGCGGTCGACCGTTACGAGAATGCGCCCGGCCAGCAGGTGGCGCACCATGCGCGCACCATCACGATGAGCGACCCCGACCAGCTCAAGGCGCTGATCGAGACCGAGAAGCCGCAGCTCGTGGTGCCCGAGATCGAGGCCATCGCCACGCCGATGCTGCAGCAGCTCGAAGACGCGGGCGTGGTGCGCGTGATCCCCACCGCGCGCGCCGCGCGCCTCACGATGGACCGCGAAGGCATCCGCCGCCTGGCCGCCGAGACGCTGGGCGTGCCGACCAGTCCCTACAAGTTCTGCGATTCGCTGGCCGAGCTGCAGGCTGCGATTGACGAGGGCATCGGTTATCCCTGCATCGTGAAGCCCGTGATGAGCAGCTCGGGCAAGGGCCAGAGCAAGATCGACGGCCCCGCCGACGTGCAGAAGGCCTGGGACTACGCGATGGCCGGTGGCCGCGTGAGCCATGGCCGCGTGATCGTCGAGGGCTTCATCGACTTCGACTACGAGATCACGCTGCTCACCGTGCGCGCCCGGGACGCGGCCGGCGCGGTGCAGACGCAATTCTGCGAACCGATCGGCCATGTGCAAGTCAGCGGCGACTACGTCGAGAGCTGGCAGCCGCACCCTATGGCGCCGGCCGCGCTGCAGAAGGCGCAGCAGATCGCGGCCGCCGTCACGGCCGACCTGGGCGGCCAGGGGCTCTTCGGCGTCGAGCTGTTCGTGAAGGGCGACGAAGTCTGGTTCAGCGAAGTGAGCCCGCGCCCGCACGACACCGGCATGGTCACCATGGCCACGCAGTGGCAGAACGAGTTCGAGCTGCATGCGCGCGCGATCCTCGGGCTGCCGGTGGACACCTCGCTCAAGAGCCCGGGCGCGAGCGCGGTGATCTATGGCGGTGTCGATGCCGCGGGCATCGCGTTCGACGGCGTGGCCGAGGCGCTGCAGGTGCCGGGCAGCGACGTGCGGCTGTTCGGCAAGCCCGAGAGCTTCGCCAAGCGCCGCATGGGCGTGGCGCTGGCGCACGCGGCCGACGTGCAGACCGCACGCGCCAACGCCAAGGAAGCCGCCTCGCGCGTGAAGCCGCGCAGGGCCTGAACCACGACCACTGCCCGATCGGAGCCCTGTCCATGCTGCATCCCCAGGCCCGTGCGCTGCTCGACCTGATCGCCGAGCGCGGCGTTCCGCCGACCCACACGCTCTCGCCCGCCGAGGCACGCGCCTTCTATCTCGAGCGCCGCGCCGCCACGCAGCCGGCGCCGCCGCCGGTGGCCGAGGTTCGCGCGCTCGCGGCGGAGGGGCCGCACGGCGCGATTCCGATGCGGCTGTACCGCCCGCTCGGTGCCGCTGCCGATGCGGCACTGCCGGCGCTGGTGTACCTGCATGGCGGCGGCTGGGTCATCGGCGACCTCGACACGCACGACGTGCTGTGCCGCTCGCTCGCGAACGCTGCAGGCTGCGCCGTGGTGTCGGTCGACTACCGCCTCGGGCCGGAGCACCGCTTTCCGGCCGCCGTCGACGACGCCATCGCGGCCACGCGCTGGGTCCATCGCGCGGCGGCGTCGCTCGGCCTCGACGCCGGGCGCATCGCCGTGGGCGGCGACAGCGCCGGCGGCAATCTCGCGGCCGTGGTGGCGATTGCCGCGCGCGATGCCGGCGACCTGCCGCTCGCGTTCCAGCTGCTGATCTACCCCGCCACCGACATGCGCCGCGGCCATCCGTCGCACGCGGCGAACGGGCAGGGCTACCTGCTCACGAGCGACTCGATGCGCTACTACCACGGCCACTACATCGGCGACAGCCGGCACGACACCGATTGGCGCGCCTCGCCGCTGCTGCATCCCGACCTGTCGCGCCTGCCGCCCGCGCTGGTGCTCACGGCCGGCTTCGATCCGCTGCGCGACGAAGGCATGGCCTATGCCGAGGCGCTCACCGCGGCCGGCAACCGCGCGGCCTACGTCTGCTTCGAGCGCCAGATCCATGGCTTCATCACCATGGGCAAGCTGCTCGACGAGGCGAACACCGCCGTCGCGCTGTGCGGCGCCGAACTGCGCCGCGCGTTCGAATCCGGTAACCCGGGCTGAGGAGGTGGCGCCATGCCGAACTACTGGCTGATGAAATCCGAACCCGACGAGGTCTCGATCGACGACGCGCTCGCGGCCCCGGGCGCTACCGTGGCCTGGACCGGCGTGCGCAACTACCAGGCTCGCAACTTCATGCGCGATGCGATGCAGGTCGGCGACGGCGTTTTGTTCTATCACTCGAGCTGCCCCGAGCCGGGCATCGCGGGCATCGCGCGCGTGGCCTCGGGCGTGAAGCCCGACCCGACGCAGTTCGACCCGAAATCGCCCTACTACGACGCGGCCTCCAAGCCCGAAGCCCCGCGCTGGCTGCTGGTCGACGTGCAGGCCGTGCGCAAGACGCGGCTGTTGCCGCTGCCCGAGCTGCGCGAGAAGCCCGAACTCGCCGACATGGTGGTGCTGCGCAAGGGCAACCGGCTGTCGATCACGCCGGTCGATCCGGCGCATTGGAAGATCATCGAGAAGATGCTGGGCTGAGCGAGCGGAAAGCGGAAAGCGGACAGCCGAACGCAGAAGGAAGACAAAGGAACGCAGAAGTCGCAGAAGAAAGGCAACCGGAAAATTATTCGGTTTCCCTTTTGCGACCTCTGCGAAACCTTCGCGTCCTCTGCGTCCGGAAGTCCGACCCCGAATTCAAGCGGCCCGCGCCAACACCGGAAACAGCTTCCCAAGCCCGTCCGCCATCACTTCGACCGCCAGCGCCGCGAGGATCAGCCCCATGAGCCGCGTCATGATGTTGATGCCCGTCTTGCCGAGCACGCGCGCGATCGGCTGCGCGAGCGAGAAGGCCAGCGCCGTCGCGAGCGCCACCACCACGCCATAGCCCACGAGCAGCGCGAGCTCCCACAGGCGCTGCGCCTTGTCGGCATAGATCACCACGGTCGATATCGTGGCCGGCCCGGTGAGCAGCGGGATCGTGAGCGGCACGACCGCGATCGACGCGCCCGTCGAGGCCTTCACCTCGGTGGCCCGCAGTTCCTCCACGTTGGTCTTGCTCTCGGCCGGCTTCGCGTTGAGCATCGACAGCGAGCTCATGAGCAGCAGCAGGCCGCCGCCGACCTGGAAGCTCGCAATGGAGATGCCGAAGAACGACAGCAGCTGCAGCCCGAGCAGCGCGCTCACCGCGATCACCACGAAGGCGCTGAAGGCCGACATGCGCACCGTGTGGCGGCGCTGCGCATCGGAGTAGCCCTGCGTGTAGTGGATGAAGAACGGCACGATGGCCAGCGGGTTGACGATCGCCACCAGCGTGACCAGCGGCTTGATCAGGTCCATCGACGTGCTCATGTTCAGCGCCCCCCGGTCACGTCGAGCAGCGCCATGGTCGTGTAGCTGGCTTCGGGCGACAGCAGCCAGACGATGGCGTTGGCAATTTCCTCGGCGCTGCCGGTGCGCTGCATCGGCACGGTCGGCGCGAGTTCGGTGGCGCGCTCGGGCATGCCGCCCGAGGCGTGGATGTCGGTGTCGATCAGGCCCGGACGCACCGCGTTGACGCGAATGCCCTCGGCCGCCACCTCCCTGGCCAGGCCGATCGTGAAGGTGTCGATCGCGCCCTTGCTGGCCGCGTAGTCGACGTACTGGCCGGGCGAGCCCAGCCGCGCCGCGCCACTCGAGACATTGACGATGGCGCCGCCCGCACCGCCGTGGCGCGTGCTCATGCGCCGCACCGCCTCGCGCGCGCAGACGAAGCTGCCGATCACGTTGATGCGGAACATGCGCTCGAGGCGCGCGACGCTCATCGCGTCGACGCGGGCCTGCATGTCGACCACGCCGGCGTTGTTGACCAGCGCCGTGAGGCGGCCGAGCTTCGCGTCGATCTTCCCGAACATCGCGAGCACCTGGGACTCGTCGCCCACGTCGGCCTGCACGGCGATGGCGCGGCCGCCGCCTGCGCGGATGGTGCGCACCACGTCGTCGGCGGCCAGCGAGTTGTTCGCGTAGTTGACCGCCACCGCGTAGCCGCGCCGTGCCGCCAGCAGCGCGGTGGCGGCGCCGATGCCGCGGCCGCCACCGGTGACCAAGAGTACCTGTTCCAAACCCGACCTCCTGCACAGAAACTGCGCGTCAGTTAAAACGGTTGGCTTGGATTACATCATCGAGGGCCAGCGCATGAGCCGTACAGTCGACTATTACTTTGCGCCACAGAGCCCCTGGACCTACCTGGGCCACGCACGCTTCGCCGCCATCGCCTCGGCCGCGGGCGCCACGGTGCGGGTGCGGCCGGTGGACCTGGGCAGCGTCTTTCCGATCTCGGGCGGGCTGCCGCTCGGCAAGCGAGCACCGCAGCGCCAGGCCTACCGGCTGGTCGAACTGGCGCGCTTCTCGCGCCACCTCGGCCTGCCGCTGAATCCGAAGCCCAAGTTCTTTCCGGTGTCGGGCGACGATGCGGCGCGGGTCATCATCGCGGTCGACCTGCACGACGGCACCGAGGCCGCCATGCGCATGTGCGCAGCGGTCTTCGCGGCGGTGTGGGTGCAGGAGCGCAACATCGGCGATCCGAACGTGCTCGAGGCGCTGATCGCGGAATGCGGGCTGCCGGCCAAGCGCTCGGAGCAGTCGCAGAGCCAGGCGGTGCAGGAGCGCTACGAGGCCTACACGCAGGAAGCGATCGACATCCAGGTGTTCGGTGCGCCGAGCTACGTGATCGACGGCGAGATCTTCTGGGGCCAGGACCGGCTCGATTTCGTCGAGCGCGCGCTGCGTCAGTGACGGCGGCGGCAGAGGCCGCCGTGTTCTTCATCCACTTGCCATCAGGAGCATGACAAACATGGGCCAATTCTTCGATCTCAGCGCCAAGGACGGCTTCGCCTTTCCGGCCTACGTGGCCGAACCCGCCGGCACGCCGCGCGGCGCGATCGTCGTGCTGCAGGAGATCTTCGGCGTCAATTCGCACATCCGCTCGGTGGCCGACGGCTACGCGGCCGAGGGCTACCTCGCAGTCGCGCCGGCGACCTTCCACCGCGTGCAACCCGGCGTCGACATCGGCTACGGGCCCGACGACATGAAGGCCGGCTCGGCACTCAAGGCCGCGGTCGAGGCATTGCCGGCGCCCGGCGTGCTGCAGGACGTGGAGGCCGCGGTGGCCTATGCGGCCAAGGCCGGCAAGGTGGGCATCGTCGGTTATTGCTGGGGCGGGCTGCTGACCTGGCGCGCCGCGAGCCTGATCCCGGGCCTGGCCGCGGCCGTGCCGTATTACGGTGGCGGCATGACCTCGCCCGACGAAAGCGCGCGCCAGCCGAAGGTGCCGGTGCTCGCGCACTTCGGCAAGCGCGACCACTGGATCCCCGTCGAGAGCGTCGAGGCCTTCGGCAAGGCGCATCCCGAGGTGGAAGTGCACCTCTACGAAGCGGACCACGGCTTCAACTGCGACCAGCGTGGCTCGTACGACGCCGAAGCCGCCCAGCTCGCGCGTTCGCGCACGCTCGCGTTCTTCGACAAGCACTTGGGCTGATCAGCGTCTGGTCTTGCGCGCCGCCGCGGCGCCTTTGCCGACGCGCGTCTGCAGGAAGTCGAGCAGCGCGCGCAGCGCGGCGCTGTTGTGGCGCCGCTGCAGGTAGGCGGCCGACAGCCACATGTCCTTGCGCGCATAGTCCTGCAGCACCGGCACCAGTTCGCCTTCGTCGATGTGCGACTGGACCAGCAGCGACGGCAGGTAGAGCACGCCGAAGCCGCGCATCGCGACGCGAATGAGCGGTGCGCCCTCGGTGCAGTCCATGCGGCTCTTGACCGGCACGTCGAGCGGCGCGCCGCCGTCGTCGAAGCGCCAGACCGGCTGCGCGCCCAGGAGCGAATGCGTGAGCGCGTCGTGGCTGGCGAGCTCGCCCGGATGCGCCGGCTTGCCGTGCTTCTTCCAGTAGACCGGCGAGGCGCAGACCACCATCTCCATCGGCAACAGCTTGCGCACGATCAGGTTCGCGTCTTCCACCGGGCCGCTGCGGATGTCGACGTCGATGCCTTCCTCGGCGAGATCGACCGTGCGGTTGGTCAGCTGCAGGCTGATGCTCACGTCGGGGTAGTAGCGCATGAAGTCGGCCAAAAGGCTCGGGAACTCGCCGTTGCCCATGCCATGCGGCGCCGAGATCCGCAGCCGGCCGCCGGGCTGCCGCGCGCGCTCCTGCAACTCGGCCTGCGTCAGCTCGACCATCTCGAGCACCGGCGTGCTGCGCTCGAGCAGCAACTGCCCGGCGTCGGTCAGGCTCACGGATCGCGTGGACCGGTTGAGCAGGCGCACGCCGAAGCGCGTCTCGAGCTCGGCCACGTATTTGCTCACCGTGGCCTTGGACATCGACAGCTTCTTGGCCGCCTGCGAGAAGCTGCCCTGCGAAGCGACCTCCCTGAAGGTTTTGATCAGATCCAGACTGTCCATGTCGAAGCGCCCTTGTTCTTTTCCGCGCGGCCCGCGGCGTCCAGCGATTTTCCAGGGTTTCGGCGGCGGGATGCGCCGGATTCCGTGCTTGGTGCCATGCCGCGCCTTCGGTTCGTCATTGTTTCAATAGAGGAAACACGGTGTCTCTGTTCCGCATGTTTTGCTAACGATTTTCAGCAGGACACTCGCCGCACAGGTGAGCGAACCAGCGAGCCTGGTGGACGAACCATCCAACGAACACAAGGAACTGAAAAATGAAGACCTCGCACCTCCTCGCCGCCGCTGCCATCGCCGTGTTGGCCGCCACCGGCGCCCAAGCCGAAACCTACGAAGGCGTGAACACCGCCGTCTCCACCAAGAGCCGCGAAGAAGTCAACGCCGAAGCCGTGCGTGCCGCCTCGGCGCCGAACCAGAACGTGACCCGCGGTTCGCGCGGCCCCGAGACGGTCGCCGTGTCGAAGGACCGTTCGCTCGTCGAAGCCGAAGCGATCCGTGCAGCCCACGCACCCGACCAGAACGTGACGGGCGGCTCGCGCGTGAACAGCAAGGTCATCTCGACCATGCCCCACCCGATGGACGCCCGCGTCCAGGCCCAGCAAGGTTCGGGCGCCGTCGCCAAGTAAGGCCGCGAAGCCGCGCCTGGCGCGCGGCTGAAGCAAAAAAAAGGCTGCGCCGAGGCGCAGCCTTTTTGCGTTGGGCCTTCAGCGCGTGCGCGCGAGATAGCGCTTGCGCCAGAACACCACGATCAGCACCGCGGCGATCACCCCCATCGAGAGCACCGCAATCCAGAATCCGTCGGTCTTGTGCACGAGCGGGATGAAGTCGAAATTCATGCCGAAGATGCCGGCGATGAGATTGAGCGGCAGGAACACGGCCGTCAGCGCCGTGAGCACGCGCATGATGTCGTTGGCGCGATGCCCCTGCACGCTGAAGTGCATCTGCACCGCGGTCTCGGCGTTCTGCTCGAGCCGGCGCACGTGGTGCACCACGCGCTGGATGTGCTCGAGCACGTCGCGGCTTCGCACCATGATCAGCTCGCGCTCGCGCTTCTCGGCCTCGCCCCTGGGCGTGGGCAGCGTCTCCAGCGAGTCGATCCAGTCCTGGATCGCGGCGCGCTGATCCTCGCAGATCTCGTCGAGGTGGTGCAGCGACTGCCGGGCCTCCATCAGCGCGCTCCAGTTGGTGAAGCGGCTGCGCGGATCGATCAGTTCGGTCTGCCAGTGGTCGAGCTGCCGCGTGAGCTCGCGCCGCAGGTCGAGGTAGCGGTCGACGATCTGGTTGATGACACGCAGCATCAGGTCGGCGGTGCTGGTCGGCACGCGCGCCGAGATGGCGCGCACGTCGAGCGCCGGGGCGCCTTGGTCGCCGGACGAGGCGGCCGCGAGCAGGCGCGCGGCGAAGGCGTCGCGCACGGCGCCGTCGTCGGGATGCACCGACAGCAGCACGCGGTCGAACAGCGCGAAGCCCACGGGGCGAGTGTCGACCCGGCGTAGCGCGGGCGGCCCGCGCCGCGAGGGCGCGGTGGGAAGCGGCGCTTCGCCCCCGTTGCCGGCTGCGGCCTGCGCGCCGGGACCGGTGGCCAGGCGGCGGAACACCAGCACGTCGTATTGCGAGGTGTAGTCGTAGTGCGACGGCAACTGGTCGTTGAGCAGGTCGGCCACATGCAGGTCGACCAGCTGCGCGGCGCAGAGGGCCTGGAGGATGCGCTGGACTTCGGCGAGCGAGGCACGGAATTCGTCTCGCGTGAGCGATATCCAGAGATAGCCCGTCGCCGCACAGGCGCCCGGCACCGCCAGCGGCGCCAGCGCCGGGTGCTCGCTGACCTGCGAGCCGTTGATCTCGAAGATGCGCATCGGGACCGCAGCGGTCAGCGCTGTTGCTGCTGCAGCAGGCGCGCGGCGTCCAGCGCGAAGTAGGTGAGCACGCCGTCCGCGCCCGCGCGCTTGAAGGCGAGCAGGCTCTCGAGCACCACCGCGTCGTGATCGAGCCAGCCGTTCTGGGCCGCGGCCTTGAGCATCGCGTATTCACCGCTCACCTGGTAGGCGAAGGTCGGTACGTGGAACGTGTCCTTCACGCGGCGCACGATGTCGAGGTAGGGCATGCCCGGCTTCACCATCACCATGTCGGCGCCTTCGGCGATGTCGATGCCCACTTCGCGCAGCGCCTCGTCGCTGTTGCCCGGGTCCATCTGGTAGACCTTCTTGTTGCTCTTGCCGAGCGTCGCGGCCGAACCGACCGCGTCGCGGAACGGGCCGTAGAAGGCGCTCGCGTACTTGGCGCTGTAGGCCATGATGCGGGTGTGGACGTCGCCGCGGGCTTCGAGCGCGCCGCGGATGGCGCCGATGCGGCCGTCCATCATGTCGCTCGGCGCCACGATGTCGACGCCGGCTTGCGACTGGCAGAGCGCCTGCTTCACCAGCACTTCGACGGTCGCGTCATTCAGGATATAGCCGGTGTCGTCGAGCAGCCCGTCCTGGCCATGGCTGGTGTAGGGGTCGAGCGCCACGTCGGTCATCACGCCGAGTTCGGGGAAGCGCGCCTTGAGCGCCGCGACCACGCGCGGGATCAGCCCGTCGGGGTTGAAGGCTTCCGCCCCATCGGGCGTCTTGAGGCTCGCGTCGATCACCGGAAAGAGCGCCAGCACCGGGATGCCGGCCGCAACGCATTGTTCGGCGAGCGGCAGCAGCAGGTCGAGGCTCAGGCGCTCGACGCCCGGCATGGATGGAACGCCAACGCGCTTTTTTTCACCTTCCTGCACGAACACCGGGTAAATGAGGTCATGTGCCGTCAACGCATGCTCCCTCACCAGGTTTCGGGTGAAGGTGTCGCGGCGCAGCCGGCGCGGCCTGCCGGCCGGGTACATGGCAAAAGAGGGGGTGGAGGGCGTCATAGGCGGAAAATTGTGCCTGATGCGCGTCCGGATGCCGCGCCGTTCGCCTGTTGTCAGACAACCATGCACTCCAATAGCTAAAAAGACTTAAATTTTTTCCTTGAATATGTGAAAGAAATCGGCCGGATTGCTTGAAACCTTGTTGTGTCTTTGTTAAATTCTGATCGGGCGGCTTGCCGCTCCCCGCTTTTCCTCCCTGAGCGGGTGCCTTGATGTGTGACAGCAAAAGGGCTTCCCAGCCCGGCGTGAAGACGTCGGGCTTTTTTTTGCCTGTCACATTCCGCCGCGGTTGTGCATGGAAAGACGCCGCACGCCACTAAACTGGCCGGATGCTCTGGGTCAAGTCGCTTCACATCGTGTTCATTGCCAGCTGGTTCGCGGGGTTGTTCTACCTCCCGCGGATTTTTGTCAATCTGGCCATGGTTCCGCCCGAATCCGTCGCCGAACGTGAGCGCTTGCTCCTGATGGCGCGCAAACTGTTCCGTTTCACGACCTTCCTGGCCGTGCCGGCGCTCGGCTTCGGCCTCTGGCTCTGGCTCGGCTACGGCATCGGGCGCGGGCCCGGCAACGGCTGGATGCATGCCAAGCTCGCGCTGGTGTTCGCGGTGATCGGCTATCACCACGGCTGCGGCGTGCTGCTGAGGCGCTTCGTGGCCGGCGGCAGCGGGCGCAGCGACCGGTGGTACCGCTGGTTCAACGAACTGCCGGTGCTGCTGCTGCTCGGCATTGTGGTGCTGGTGGTGGTCAAGCCCTTCTGAGCCGGTCGCCAGGGTGGAGAAGCCGCACAAGTCTGCTGCGCTGCCGCTGGCGCTCGCCTATGCGGCGCTGATCGCCTACGCGAGCCTCTATCCGTTCGCCGACTGGCGCGACCAGGGCATCGCGCCCTGGGAATATCTGTGGGCGCCGTGGCCCAAGTACTGGACCGGCTTCGACTTCGCGGTCAACGTGGTCGGCTACGTGCCTTTCGGCTTCCTGTGGGCGCTCGCGGTGCTACGCACGCGGCCGGCGGCGAGCGTCTGGCGTGCGGTGCTGCAGGCGGCGCTGGCCGGTGCGGCGGTGTCGTTCGCGATGGAGATGCTGCAGAGCTACCTGCCCGCGCGGATTCCGTCGAACGTGGACCTGGGCCTCAACACCTCGGGCGCGCTCGCGGGCGCGCTGCTGGCGGCGGCGCTGGAGCGCGTCGGCGGGGTGGCGCATTGGAGCCGGACACGCTCTCAGTGGTTCGTCGACGATGCCCGCGGTGCGCTGGTGCTGCTGGCGCTGTGGCCGCCGGCGCTGCTGTTCCCGGCCGCGGTGACCTTCGGGCTGGGCCAGGTGTTCGAGCGGGTCGAGGTTGCGATCGCGGAGTGGCTGCTCGACACGCCCTTCATCGACTGGATGCCGCTGCGGCAGTTCGAGCTCGAGCCGCTGGTGCCCGCGGTCGAGCTGCTGTGCGTGATGCTCGGCGCGCTGGTGCCGTGCCTGCTGGCTTTCCTGGTGGCGCGCTCGGTGGCACGGCGTGCCGTGTTGCTGCCGCTGACGCTGCTCGCGGGCATTGGTGCTTCGGCGCTGTCGGCGGCGCTGAGCTATGGCCCGGAGCACGCATGGGCCTGGCTCGGGCTGCCGGTACGGGTCGGCATTGCGGCGGCGCTGGTGGCCGGCGTGCTGCTGCTCGCAGCACCTCGCCGGCTCTGCGCCGCGCTGCTGCTCGTGAGCCTGGTCGTCCAGTTGAGCCTGCTGAACCAGGCGCCCGAGAGCGCGTACTTCGCGCAGACGCTCGCCACCTGGGAGCAGGGGCGCTTCATCCGCTTCCATGGGCTGGCGCAATGGCTGGGCTGGCTGTGGCCGTTCGCGGTGCTGGCCTACGTGGTGGTGACCCTTTCGCGCCGGTCGAACCGACCGCCTGGCGACAGGGCGCGCGGTGCGTCACTAAAATCCGCCGATGCCCAGTCCCAACCCTGACGCGCCGCGCGGCTACTACGAGCGCCACATCTTCTTCTGCCTCAATGAACGCAAGAACGGCGAGGACTGCTGCGCGCTGCACAACGCGCAGGCGGGCTTCGACCGCTGCAAGGCCAAGGTCAAGGAAGCGGGGCTCGCTGGCGTGGGCAAGGTCCGGGTCAACAAGGCCGGCTGCCTCGACCGCTGCGCGGGCGGGCCGGTGGCGGTGGTGTATCCGGAGGCCGTCTGGTACACCTTCGTCGACGCCGAGGACATCGACGAGATCGTCGACTCGCACCTGAAGAACGGGAAGGTGGTCGAGCGCCTCGTGCTGCCGCCGGACGTCGGCCGCTGAACTTTGCCGGCCTTGCACGCTCGTACCGGGCACCGGGGCGGTCGCAGCCCCGCAGTCACATCTCCCGCACCATGAATTCACAGACAGAGAAACTTCGCCTCCAGGGCGCCGCCGGCGTCATCGAGGTGCTGCGCGACCTGCCGCCCGATGCCGCGGCCGCGCACGGCGTCGCGGCGATCGCGCATCCGCATCCGCTGTTCGGCGGCACTATGGACAACAAGGTGGTGCAGACGCTGGCGCGTGCCTTCGTCGCCTGCGGCTGGACGGCATTGCGCTTCAACTTCCGCGGCGTCGGCGCGAGCGAAGGCGTGCACGACGAAGGCCGCGGCGAGTGCGAGGACATGCAGCAGGTCATCGCGCAACTCGCGCCCGAGGGCGCGCTGGCGATTGCCGGCTTCTCGTTCGGCGCCTTCGTCGCGAGCTGCACGGCCGAAAAGCTCTGGGCCGCGCGCGACATCCGCCAGCTCGTGCTCGTGGGCACGGCGGCGGCGCGCTTCCCGGTGGCGACGCTGCCGGCCGAGGCGCACGAGCGCACGCTGGTCATCCACGGCGAAGCCGACGACACCGTGCCGCTCGCCGCCGTCATGGACTGGGCGCGCCCGCAGTCACTTCCCGTCACGGTTGTCCCCGGAGGCGGCCATTTCTTTCACGGACAATTGCCGCTGCTCAAGAGCCTGGTCGTGCGCCATCTCCGCGCGGGCGCCGCATGAAAGTCCTTCGGGGCTTGTCTTCGTTTTCTTCCCTATCTCTCCCATGAATCGTTTCCTTGACGCCTTCCGTGCGCTGTTCCTCGTCGCCGCTGCATCGGTCGCCATGGCCGCTGCCGCCCAGGTGCCGGCACCGCCCGAAATCGCCGCGCGCAGCTACCTGCTGCTCGATGTCACCGCCAACCAGATCCTCGCGCAGAAGGACATCGACAGCCCGGTCGAGCCGGCTTCGCTGACCAAGCTGATGGCCGCCTATGTCGCATTCGATGCGCTGCGCGCCAAGAAGATCACGCTGACGCAGACCTTCCCGGTCAGCGAGCGGGCCTGGAAGATGCCGGGCTCGCGCATGTTCATCGATCCCAAGATGCAGGTGCCGGTCGAAGACCTGATCAAGGGTGTGATCGTGCAGTCGGGCAACGACGCGACCGTGGCGCTGGCCGAGGGCGTCGGCGGCACCGTGGAGCACTTCGTCGAGATGATGAATGCCCAGGCCAAGGCGCTGGGCATGAAGAACACCACCTACAAGAACCCCGAGGGCCTGACCGAGCCGGGCCACACCACCACGGCCCGCGACCTGAGCATCCTGGCCACCCGGCTCATCCGCGACTTCCCCGAGGAAGCCAAGTACTACGCCATCAAGAAGTACCGCTATCCCGGCACCCCGTCGACCAACGACACCAACCGCAACCTGCTGCTGTTCCGCGACCCGACGGTCGACGGCCTGAAGACCGGCCATACCAATGCGGCGGGCTACTGCATGATCGCGACCGCCAAGCGCGACTTTCCCAACCTGACGGGCGGGCGCCGCCTGCTGTCGATCGTGCTGGGCGCATCGGGCGAGACGGTGCGCGCGAACGAGTCGCAGAAGCTGCTGAACTGGGGCTACACGGCTTACGACGCCGTGCGCCTGTTCGAGGCCGGCCAGCCGGCCGCCACGCCGGCCGTCTGGAAGGGCAAGGCGAACACGCTCAAGCTCGGCCGGCCGGAGCCGATCGTGGTCGCGGTGCCGGCGGGCAGCGCCAGCAAGATCAAGACCCAGGTCGCGCGCCCCGATCCGCTGGTGGCGCCGTTCACCAAGTACCAGCCGGTCGGCTCGCTCAAGGTCACGCTGGACGACAAGCCGGTTGCCGAAGTGCCGCTGGTGGTGCTCGAAGGCGTCGAGCAGGCGGGCGTGTTCGGCCGCGCCTGGGACGCCGTGCGGCTCTGGATCAAGTAGGAAGGCGGCGCGCGTACCGGGCGGCGCCAGCGGCCGCGCCCGGTGGCCTTCGCGCAGTGACTTTGCCGTTTCAGGCCCGCCTGCTATACTCGTGGGCTTTTCGGAATTTTCCGAAGGGTTTCACGTTTTCGGTATTCCCGGCTTCCCTGTCTCGCGTCACGACGAGCGCAGGGGCGGTTTCGCAGCCAGAGCCGGGTTGTTTTGGGACTAATTCATTCATGCCAACCATCAATCAACTGGTGCGTCAGGGTCGAACGGTCGAGAAGATCAATTCGAAGAGCCCTGCCATGCAGAACTCGCCGCAACGTCGCGGTGTCTGCACCCGCGTCTACACCACGACGCCCAAGAAGCCCAACTCGGCGCTTCGTAAAGTTGCCAAGGTCCGCCTGACCAACGGCTTCGAAGTCATTTCCTACATCGGCGGTGAAGGCCACAACCTGCAGGAACACAGCGTCGTGCTGGTCCGCGGCGGTCGTGTCAAGGACTTGCCCGGTGTTCGCTACCACATCGTGCGCGGCTCGCTCGACCTGCAAGGCGTGAAAGACCGCAAGCAGTCGCGTTCCAAGTACGGCGCGAAGCGTCCCAAGAAGGCTTAAGCCTTCCTGTCGTCAGAAACAATCAAGCGGTGTTCGGTGGCCTTGGCGGGCCGATCGAACGTAGTGACCCAGGGTCGGGTCGAGTAAGTGAGGGTCCGGAATGGCTCTCGCGGTATCGGAAACGATGCCAACTGAAGCAAAGAGGTTAGAAAAATGCCACGTCGTCGCGAAGTCCCCAAACGTGAAATCCTGCCGGATCCCAAGTACGGCAATGTCGAGCTGTCCAAATTCATGAACGTGATCATGGAAGGCGGCAAGAAGGCTGTTGCCGAGCGCATCATCTACGGTGCACTCGACTTCATCGAGAAGAAGAACCCCGACAAGGACCCGCTCGAGGCGTTCACCGTTGCCATCAACAACGTGAAGCCGATGGTCGAAGTGAAGTCGCGCCGCGTCGGCGGTGCCAACTACCAGGTGCCGGTCGAAGTGCGTCCGGTGCGCCGCCTGGCGCTGTCGATGCGCTGGATCAAGGAAGCTGCCCGCAAGCGCGGCGAGAAGTCGATGGCCCTGCGCCTGGCCAACGAGCTGATGGAAGCCACCGAAGGCCGTGGCGGTGCCATGAAGAAGCGCGACGAAGTGCACCGCATGGCAGAAGCCAACCGGGCGTTCAGCCACTTCCGCTTCTAAGAATCAAACTTCGCTTGGGCGTTGGGTGCCGGGTGTCGGGCTGAAAAAGCCCAGGCCCGGGACCCAGCGCTCAACGCATTTAACCGAAAGTAAATCATGTCCCGCAAGACCCCCATCGAGCGCTACCGCAACATCGGTATTTCGGCGCACATCGACGCCGGCAAGACCACGACGACCGAGCGCATCCTGTTCTACACCGGTGTGAACCACAAGATCGGTGAAGTGCACGATGGCGCCGCCACGATGGACTGGATGGAGCAAGAGCAAGAGCGCGGCATCACGATCACCTCCGCTGCGACCACCTGCTTCTGGAAGGGCATGGCCCAGAACTTCCCCGAGCACCGCATCAACATCATCGACACCCCCGGCCACGTGGACTTCACCATCGAGGTGGAGCGCTCCATGCGCGTGCTGGACGGCGCGGTCATGGTCTACGACGCGGTCGGTGGCGTTCAGCCCCAGTCGGAAACCGTCTGGCGCCAGGCCAACAAGTACAAGGTTCCCCGTCTCGCGTTCGTCAACAAGATGGACCGCACCGGCGCGAACTTCCTGCGCGTGCGCCAGATGATGATCGACCGCCTGAAGGCCAACCCGGTCGTGATCCAGATCCCGATCGGTGCCGAAGAGCACTTCCGCGGCATCGTCGACCTCGTGAAGATGAAGTCCATCATCTGGGACGAGGACAAGGGCGTGACCTTCACCTACGGTGAGATTCCGGCCGACATCGTCGACGTTTGCAACGAGTACCACGAGAAGCTCGTCGAAGCCGCTGCCGAAGCGAGCGAAGAGCTCATGAACAAGTACCTCGAAGGCGAAAAGCTCTCCGAGGAAGAGATCAAGAAGGCCATTCGCCAGCGCACGATCGCCGGCGAGATCCAGCCCATGCTCTGCGGCTCGGCCTTCAAGAACAAGGGCGTCCAGGCGATGCTCGACGCGGTCATCGAATACATGCCCGCGCCGACCGACATTCCGCCCGTGTCCGGCACGGACGAAAGCGAAGCCCCGGTGGTGCGCAAGGCTGACGACGGCGAGAAGTTCTCTGCACTCGCGTTCAAGCTCATGACCGACCCCTTCGTCGGGCAGCTGACCTTCGTGCGTGTCTATTCGGGCGTGCTCAGCAAGGGCGACAGCGTCTACAACCCCGTGCGCGGCAAGAAAGAACGCATCGGCCGTATCGTGCAGATGCACGCCAACAACCGCGAAGAAGTCAGCGAAATCCGTGCCGGCGACATCGCGGCGTGCGTGGGCCTGAAGGAAGTGACCACGGGCGAAACCCTGTGCGATCCGGACGCGATCGTCACGCTCGAGCGCATGGTGTTCCCGGAGTCGGTGATCTCGCAGGCCGTCGAGCCCAAGACCAAGGCCGACCAGGAAAAGATGGGCATCGCGCTGCAGCGTCTCGCCCAGGAAGACCCGTCGTTCCGCGTCAAGACCGACGAAGAATCGGGCCAGACCATCATTTCGGGCATGGGCGAGCTGCACCTCGAAATCATCGTGGACCGCATGAAGCGCGAGTTCAGCGTCGAGGCGAACGTCGGCAAGCCGCAGGTGGCCTACCGCGAGACGATCCGCAAGACCGTCGAGGAAGCCGAAGGCAAGTTCGTCCGCCAGTCGGGCGGCAAGGGCCAGTACGGCCACGTGGTGCTCAAGATCGAGCCCCAGGAAGCCGGCAAGGGCTTCGAGTTCGTCGACGCCATCAAGGGCGGTGTGGTTCCTCGCGAATACATCCCCGCGGTCGAGAAGGGCATCGTGGAAGCGCTGGGCCAGGGCGTGCTGGCGGGCTACCCCGTCGTGGACGTCAAGGTCACGCTGCACTTCGGTTCGTACCACGACGTGGACTCGAACGAAATGGCGTTCAAGATGGCCGCCATCTTCGGTTTCAAGGAAGGTGCCCGCAAGGCGAACCCCGTGATCCTCGAGCCGATGATGGCCGTGGAAGTCGAGACGCCCGAAGACTACGCCGGCAACGTGATGGGCGACCTGTCGTCCCGCCGCGGCATGGTGCAGGGCATGGACGACATGGTCGGCGGCGGCAAGGCCATCAAGGCCGAAGTGCCCCTGTCGGAAATGTTCGGCTACTCGACCACGCTGCGCTCGATGTCGCAAGGTCGTGCCACGTACACGATGGAGTTCAAGCACTACGCCGAAGCGCCGCGCAACGTGGCTGAAGCCATTGTGGCTGCCCGCGCGAAGTAAAAGAAAGCAACCCGAAGCGCCGGACGCCAGTTTGCGTTCGGCGCTTCGCTCCGTATTTGTCTGCGATCACACGCCCCTTGCTGCCCGTGGCAAGGGACCCAGCAGTGCGATGCAGACGTAAAACCCCATCACGGGCACTGCTCTTTCAAGGATTGAAAAATGGCAAAAGGTAAATTCACCCGCACCAAGCCGCACGTGAACGTGGGCACGATCGGTCACGTCGACCACGGCAAGACCACGCTGACGGCGGCGATCGCCACGGTGCTGTCGGCCAAGTTCGG
>JAESFO010000484.1_pt1 | contig 32534 bp, 31 predicted proteins | sample 9269421 | NCBI WGS metagenome assembly JAESFO01 (sample SAMN14502839, study PRJNA617101) | algae metagenome | isolation source: Nostoc desertorum CM1-VF14 and co-occurring heterotrophs from rocky... | place: USA: Clark Mountains, San Bernardino, California | collected 2000-06-05 | reverse complement strand
TTAGGGCTGACCACTGTCATGCAAGGATTTTGGGCTATTTTACCTTCTTTCCTTGCACCTGAATATACTTCTAGGGTCTTTTTATCTACAGACTGTCACCTTTTCTTTCTTTTTCAGCAAGCCCTACATAGTTTTTTGAATGAATTATTTTGCCTGAAAATGAAGATGAAAATTACTATAAAATCCTTCAGCAGAAAGCCTATTCTTCCAGAGTTTTCGGCACTCATGCTGCAAATTTAAGAATTCTTGGTTTGAAAGTTTACTATGGAATTCAGCCACTTTCTCTGCAATATATGGTACTTCCTTCTCATCTACCCAGACACAATATTTTTTCCAGTCAATTATAGAATCGTCAGGTAAAACGCAGTCTGTATCAATAAAAATTGGAATACGACCACAACTGAGAATTTCATATAATCGAATGGAATAGTTTGCAGAACCACGACAGCACAAAATGTAGTCGCTCTCAACCATATTTTTCACATATTCAGCACGAGCCTTTTGTCTTCGCTCTATATCTTGTGTATTTAGAAATACTGTTTCGTCTTTGATGATAAAGTTTGTGTTTACTAAAGAGGGGCTTTCTGCAAGTATTTTCAGAGCCTGACTACGCAGAATTTGTCCCTTGTAAGGCGAAACTCCAAGCTCCAATGATTTGGTTAACGTCAAACTGTGATATAAAAACGCTTTCAGTTTCTTTTCCCATGAATCCGGTACTGCTAAACCACAAAATCCAACAACAGGTTTATCAGATTTCTGCCTGAGAGATATTTCACCCCCTAAATATTCTTCAACAAAATCTTCAGTAAAAGAAGGCATAATAATATCCTTTTGCCCCTTTTTAGACCCATATACTGCCATTCGGAATACTGTTGCATTCTTGACAGGAATTTCTTCGGCACAACAATCACCTGCAAAAAAAACAACTATTTCTTTGCCGCTATTAGCTACTTTATCTGCAAATTCAATAGATAGATTTTCTGCTTCTTTATTAACTTTACTTCTCCAACTATCTCCTCTGATCAATCTCCAGTTGGTAGGCATAACAACTACATCAGCTTCTTCTAACGAAGTCATTTTAAAAAGGGAATTACTTATTTCTATATACTTGCCATACGCTCTAGACCAAGGATGTTTTTCACTAGGGATAAATTCTTTCCAAAAAGGATAAAGGATTACAACTGGTTCCATCCCTTCAGGAAGGTAATTTCTATCAGAATAGATATTTAATTGCATATTTTCACCTGAGTTAGACTAGTTGAAGAACTGAGGGATTATACAATAAATTTAATTTATTTAAAACAATGTCTGCTTAAGTACTTTTTATACTGTAAAGCATAAAAAGTACTTACATTTCTGAGTTTAAATTAGCTTTAAAGTCAATGGATTAATCAGGGTAAACGCATCTAAATTCGTGATATTGCTTAAGAGGCTTTATTCCTCTTTCTTTTCTTGCAAATTATTTATCTTTGTATTTAGCATCAAGATAAAGTTGTCCTGGCTCTGTTGTTGTTATAGAGTTATCCTGGCTCTGTTGTTTTTCTTTCTTTTCTTGTACAACTTGAGTAGAGTATATTTCAACATCCCGTTGAATAATATCTTCTACATGACCTGCAAAAAGATTAAACGCCTGTTCGTGGCTTGTATAATTATGATAAGGGCCTGTCAATTGTGAAAATTGCCACCCTTGGCTTTTCAAAGATTCGACTGTACGGCGATAGTGCCGCCAACGTTCTCCATAGTGAAAAAACTCTTCAATGGCAGCACTAATAGCAACTATTTGGCTCAAGCTAAAAGTTGACCAAAGAATGACATTTTTGACTCTATCGTTAACTTGTAAAGTAGAGTTAATATTTAAACTCACCAATGCTGGCAGAATTATACCACCAACAATAGTTGTTATCCGTAACAAATAATGGCGATCGCGTGAAAAATTTGCCTTACCTTCCATCCAGATTACTTGGTCTAACCAGCGCGATCGCAAAAAATGCTTTTGCACATCGCCTAACTTCATACCTTCAAATAACTTGTCAAAATCTTCCTTTATATTTTTTTGATAACTATCTTTTTTTACCATTATTCACTCCTAATTAGAAAGCAAATCTTTAATGATTTTGCCTAAATTCTCAACTTCCTTCTCTATATCGCTCAAGTCGATGTATTGTAATCTACCAGATTTCGCTAACTTTTTAGCTCGCTCATCAGTAGCCTGTCCACGCAAGGCATCTGCAAGTATATCTGCGGTTCTACCACTACCAGCAATCACAACAACCAACCTTCCAGTATTAACGCTAGAAAGGGCATCTTCAAAGGTGATCTCACCACCATTCAAAAGTACTGTTACCGAAGGTGCCTTATTGGCTAACACAGTTGCAACATGAGATATCCAAGGAGACTCGTCGCCCCAATTATTGCCAGGAACCAGTACAAAATGAGTATGATTTGGCTCTAGTGGTGTCAAATCAATAGTAGATTTTTGTTGATTAGGTAAAGCCACTTTGTTTTCGGGTGTTACACCAATCAAAGCAAACTTAGCATTTATATCGGTACGAGCCTCACCCATTAATTGCATGACTCCCGCATCCGTACCTCCATCCACAACATAAGCCCCTAAATTCTCGGCTATGGGGGCTAAAACTTCTGTAAATAACCGTTTAATGCGGAGAAAGTCAGCTTCACTGATGTTACTTGCACCCCCCACTACTACTAAAACAGAACGTGAACCGCCAAGTCCTATTCGCTTAAGAGCATCTGGTAATTCAACTTGTTGATCAACTCGAATAGCTAATGCTGTTTGCCCACTGTCAAAGTTAAGTTTCAAACAATTTTTCATTTGTCAAAAATACTGGCTGCTTAAGTTTTCCAGGGTAGAACTTCGCAGCCATATTCTGCAAGTACTGTATTACGCACAGTCAATTGCTGAAGCGTTGAGCTTTTTGTCCTAAAAAGGAGCGATGTCTCCGACGGGCTACGCCTACGCAACAAGCTTTAGTTAGCGCAGCTTCAAAAAGCAACGTTATGATAATTAATCTGTCTAATAATAAGTAAGTTGGCACAAATAAACCTCAATAGTACGGAAACGATTAATCGCCTCCGTAGAGCAGTCAAAAATCATTGAACTATAGACTTTGGGCTATGGACTCTTGAGAGTGGACTGTTAGGTACTGCGCCCAACCAAAATCAGCCGTTGTACAAATTTCCACAAGGATAATTGAAGTGACTAAGACTAACTCAGACTTTCTTACCTCCACCGATCCAGCGATCGCAGAGTTAATCAATGACGAACTACAGCGTCAACGAGATCATTTGGAGTTGATTGCTAGTGAAAACTTCACCTCTGCTGCTGTACTGGCGGCTCAAGGTTCGGTATTGACAAATAAATATGCCGAAGGATTACCTGGTAAACGCTATTATGGCGGTTGTGAGTATGTCGACAAAATTGAGCAGCTAGCGATCAATCGCGCTAAACAAATATTTGGCGCTGCTCATGCGAATGTGCAACCTCATTCTGGCGCACAAGCCAATTTTGCAGTGTTCCTGTCGCTGTTGGAACCAGGAGACAAAATTATGGGGATGGATTTGTCTCATGGTGGACATCTCACTCACGGTTCACCTGTAAATGTCTCAGGTAAGTGGTTCCAAGTTAGCCACTACGGCGTTAACGAACAAACACAACAACTTGACTACGATCAAATTCGGGAGCTGGCGCTGAGGGAGCGTCCTAAGCTGCTGATTTGTGGTTATTCGGCTTATCCCCGTATAATTGACTTTGAAAAGTTCCGTAGTATTGCTGATGAAATCGGCGCTTACTTACTTGCCGATATTGCCCATATTGCTGGTTTAGTTGCTAGTGGTCTTCATCCTGATCCCATTCCTCATTGTCATGTAGTAACAACAACTACCCATAAGACTCTACGCGGCCCTAGAGGTGGTTTAATTTTGACCAACGACGCAGAACTAGGTAAAAAGCTAGATAAATCTGTTTTTCCTGGCACCCAGGGCGGACCATTGGAACACGTTATTGCTGGTAAGGCAGTAGCTTTTGGAGAAGCCCTGAAGCCTGAGTTTAAAACCTATTCTGCCCAAGTGATAGAAAATGCTCGTGCTTTGGCAGAACAATTACAAAACCGGGGTTTAAAGCTAGTCTCAAATGGCACTGACAACCATTTAGTTCTCGTGGATTTACGTTCTGTCAATCTAACTGGTAAGCAGGCAGATCAGCTAGTCAGTACTGTAAATATTACTGCTAACAAAAATACTATCCCCTTTGATCCGCAATCGCCATTTGTTACCAGTGGGCTGAGGTTAGGTTCGCCAGCAATGACCACACGGGGCTTGGGAGTAGCAGAATTTACCGAGATTGCAAATATTATTAGCGATCGCCTGCTTTCTCCAGATTCCGACGTAGTAACCCAAGATTGTCGGCAACGGGTAGCAGCATTGTGCGATCGCTTCCCCTTATATCCTCACCTGGAAATTCCTGTACCAGCACTAGCATAATTGGGCATGGAAAAGAGGCAGAGGGGCGGGATGCGGGGGCAGAGGGGAAAAATCTTCTCCCCTGCCCCCTGCCCCCTGCCCCCTGCCCCCTGCCCCCTGCCCCCTGCCCCCTGCCCCCTGCCCCCTGCCCCCTCCCCCACTCCCTGCCCCCCACTCCCCACTCCCCTTCCCCAATCCAATGAGTGCAGAAATTATTTGTGTTGGTACTGAACTGCTGCTAGGAGATATCCTCAACGGCAATGCTCAATTTTTGGCGCAACAATTAGCGCAGCTAGGCATCCCCCACTACTATCAAACAGTGGTTGGGGATAATCCAGAACGCTTGAAGCAAGTGATAGAAATTGCTATTTCCAGGGCGCAAATTCTCATTTTCACTGGTGGACTCGGCCCGACACCAGATGACCTCACCTGCGAAACGATCGCTGATTTTTTTAAAGTTCCGTTGGTAGAACGTTCTGACATCATCGAAGACATAACCCAAAAATTTACCCAACGTGGCCGGGTTATGTCACCAAGTAACCGCAAGCAAGCTTTGATTCCCCAAGGTGCAGAAATTCTCCCCAACCGCACTGGAACAGCGCCCGGTATCATTTGGCAACCCCGTCCTGAAATTACGATTTTTACCTTTCCCGGTGTTCCCAGTGAAATGCATCTGATGTGGGAAGAAACAGCCGTGCCATTTCTTAAAAGTCAAGGTTGGGGTAAAGAAATTATTTACAGCCGGAGTTTAAAGTTTTGGGGAATTAGTGAATCGGCTTTGGCCGAAAAAGTTTCTTCCTATTTGAAGTTACCAAATCCCACAGTAGCTCCTTATGCAGGTAAGGGAGAAACAAGATTGCGAGTTTCTGCTAAAGCAACTTCAGCAGCAGCAGCAGAAGCCTTAATTGCGCCTATTGATAAACAAATTAAAGAAATTGCCGGACTAGATTTTTACGGCGTTGATAATGATACTCTCGCTTCCGTGGTTGGTGAGTTATTGCGGGCATCAAAAGAAACGCTTTCGGTGGCAGAATCTTGCACTGGTGGCGGTTTAGGGCAAATGTTGACAGAGATTTCTGGGAGTTCTGATTACTTTTGGGGTGGAGTAATTTCTTATGACAATTCGGTGAAAGTTAGGCTGCTGGGGGTTAACCAGGAAGATTTAGATAAATTTGGGGCGGTAAGTGCGATCGTTGCAGAGCAAATGGCTGTTGGGGTAAAAACTCGCCTTGCAACAACTTGGGGATTGAGTATTACTGGTATTGCTGGTCCAACTGGAGGGACAGATACGAAGCCAGTGGGTTTAGTTTACATTGGTTTAGCTGGCCCAAAAGATGAAGTGATAAGTTTTGAGTATCAGTTTGGTACAGTCAGAGGTCGAGCTTTAATTCGTCATATCAGCGCGAATGCGGCGTTAGATAATCTGCGACGGAAGTTGTTGACGAGGTAGGAGGTATGTTATTTTTGTCATACAAATGTATGACAAACGAACCTATCAATGCGAATTAATGCGCGATTAGATGACGAGTATGCTGATAAACTAGCCTTTATTCAACAGCAGACTAATTAGGCAGTAACAGATGTGATTAAGTCTGCTATTGAATTGTATTACCAGCAGCTTCAGCAGGAGCAAAAGAATCCTTTCTCAATGCTCACACAAACAGGCTTTATTGGTTGCGGTGAGGCACATCCGGATTTATCTGTAAATTACAAATCAATTTTGAGAGATGGTTTAAAAGCTAAGTATGGTTATCGTTGATACTGGCTTTTGGTTAGCATTGGCAAATCGCAATGACTCGTACCACACTCAAGCAATAACAGTACTTGCTAATGTCAACGAACCTCTGATTACGACTTGGGCTGTCGTTACAGAGACTTCCTATCTACTGCTAACAAAGATGGGGAACCACGCCCAAGTAAGTTTCATTAATAACTTATTTTTAGGGGCCTTTACGGTTTTTGATTTGCAACCCCATCATGGTAAACGCATTTGTGAACTGATGGAAAAATATGCCAACTTACCGATGGATCTGGCCGATGCTTCGTTAGTAGTTTTGGCAGAAAATCTGGGGCATGGAAGAATTTTGTCTATAGATTTCAGAGATTTTAATGCTTACTATTGGAAAAATCAGTATCCGTTTGAAAATCTGATGGTATGTTAAAAAACTCAATTATGAATTACGCAGCTATGAGCAAAATTCCCATTCTTCAACCAAATCACTCATACACTTTCAGAAGCTATTTTGAGATGTCATTTGAGCCAGAAGATATACTGGCTGAATTTGGCTATTCTTTAAAACGTTCTTCTCTCAATCAACTAAAGTCCAGCATTGAATTAGACAGACTTGCAAATCTAAAATCTAGAATTGAGGAGAGTTTGCCATATATTAGTTTGACTAGTGAAGCAGCCCGCAGAGAGTTACTAATTGCACCAATTTTATTGGATGTTGTTCATTACACTCAAGCCCAACTTAGAATCGAATATCCTCTTTATAGTTACAGAGCAATTAAAAGGTTCCCTTGATTATTATTTGCACGCAGCTGGTAAACTTTTAGTTGTAGAAGCCAAAAATGCTGATTTGGCGAGAGGTTTTACCCAGCTTGCTGTAGAATTGATTGCTATTGATGTGTGGACGGGTTAATGGCAGTCACCACATATTTACTAATCCAGATATTCCTGAGCTTGTTAACCTGCAAAATCGAAAGGGTGAAGCTGTTACGTATCAAGTCCGTCAATTTCTAATTTTGATTGAAAAATATACACTTACTTTGGAGGATGAAGGATGAAGAACTATCATATTAATATCTTCTACAGTCAAGAAGATGAGGGCTATATTGCTGATATTCCTGATTTGAAATACTGTTCAGCATTTGGTTCAACTGAAGAAGAAGCACTTCATGAAGTTTTGAAAGCGAAAAAAGCATGGTTAGATGCTGCGAAAAAAGAGGGAAAACTAATTCCTGAAGCGAGATATCGTCCTGCAATTTACCAGATAGTTTTATGATTAGCAGAGAGGCGATCGCATCTCCAATGGTCAGACTTTTTACAGGTGCCAAATACATCAGCTAGCTGAATATTATCTAGAGATGATGTCTATCCATTCAATATTATTTACCTCTACTGCTACTCTGATGTCTCGCCATTGAACTTGTATAGCAGGCTCTAGTTCAGATGTAGTTATCTCCTGTTGAGTTACTAAAGCTTCTGGTTGGCGGATGGGTTCAGATATGCTTGCTTCTATATCTATTAACATTTCTGATATCTATGGTTTCATGGCGGCTCTCTTGATCTGCTGTAATTACAAAAGAGTCCATTTTTTCACCGGGAGATTTCTTGTTCTCAACTTAGAGTTCCCAGGTACAGTTAAAAATTAACATTTATAATACGTAAGTTTTGGACGGATAAAAAAACTATGGAGCGATCGCACTTATTTAAAAGGTAAGTAAAATAAGTGCGATCGCTGCTTCTATGTTTACTCCAAAATAACTTGTTTGACAGTGATACTTATAGTTTCAAGTAATCTTGATGGTTTCAAGTTCAAAGTCCTAAGAAATTTGGCTTGGGAGTAGTGACACCATTACGACCAATCGCAGGGATTTCCACTAGCTGATCTGTAGCAGTAGGAGTTCCATTAGTATTGCCACTGGCAGTCACTGAATTTTGATTGCCGGGATGTCCATTGGGGATGAACAATTGCGGATGGTCAAAGGGTGCTTGTTCAAGGAGGACTCGCTGATCGGTAAGTCCGTTTTTTAAGAAAGCGACCAAATCAGCTTTTTTAGCATCGGTTAAGTTCAACGGTGGTGCACCAGGCCCACCGTCGTCACCTCGACCACGATTGTAAAAGTCTACTACTTGCTCTAGAGTTGCCATCCCACCGTTATGCATATATGGAGCTGTCAAGCCGATGTTACGGAGGGCAGGTGCTTTGAACAGTGATTTAGTAGTATTTCCGGCTCCTGGGTCATCTGAGGCAGGTCTGACACCGAAGTTAGGGAAGAAGCCGTTAGTTGGATTATTAATTAGCGGATCAGTTGAATCAGTTGAAGCTACTCCTGCGGTTCTTCTCACCGAAGCGGTAGTGAATTCTGGAATCGCATGGCAGACGTTACAACTACCGCCACCATTAGCCCCATTATTGACAAATACAGCCAGACCGCTTTTTTCTTGAGCGGTAAGAGCATTGATATTTCCCGCTTGGAATTTATCAAAAGGTGTCTTGTCAGACACAAGAGTAGACATATACTTTTGGACTGCTAACCCAGAGAATAAGGAGAAGTTCCAATCTCTAAGCGAAAACTGATTTGCAGGTAAAGTCTGTCCTTCCTCACTCTCATTACCATCATCATTTTTAGCGAGGATTGTTGGTGTTCCTTTACTGTCAACTTGAATGATTGACTTTGATTTCCACCATTCCTTCTTAAAGGCTTTCCGAATCAGCTGATCATAAGATGCGATTTTCAGACCGGGCTGACGGGATCGACTGTCAGATCCTAAAACACTGTCTTGCGGATCTACAAGTTGTTTACCTAATGGTCTAAGGCTTTTGATCTTCTGACCTTTTTTTCGCAGAAACTTAGCACCGACTTGAGGTAAGGTACGCCCCTCAGCAGACGTCTCAAATTCACTCAATAGTGGTCCAGTTACTAAAGAAGCTATAGAGGAATTGTTGAGCGAAACGGAAACAGCAGTTAGTTGTTTTGGTTTTGTAGCTTTGTAAACTTTAGCGCTAAGGTCTGCTGCTCCTTTTGGATTCACCCCATTGAAGGTTTCTTTGGCGCGACCATCCCAAAACTGGAGTTTGTTGAAGATTGCATTAATTGCTGTTGGAGTATTACGCGGCGCAACTCGACGCACATTAATTCCATTGACTTGAAAGCCGTCTGGATCTGGCTTAGATGTAGTAGAATCCACTGCTTGACCCGGAACAGTGTTCTTAATAACACTGTAAAACACACCTTGAGATGAGGCGGCATCGTTAGTGTCAGAAATAACTGTACTGGTTCGATCATTAGGATCTGCCAGTTTGTGAAATGGAAAATCTGCCGCCGTAAGTTGATAGTTTGCACCACCACCTACCTGGAAAGTTTTATCTTTCAGTGATGCCAAAACACCAGGACTGATTTGATTTTTTGATCTGTTATCAGCTCCGGCATGAAAGTGACAACTAGCACAGGATTGAACGCCATCACTACCAAGTTGCATATCCCAAAATAGGGCTTTTCCTAGCTTGAGTAAGGCTTTCTGGTCGTCAACAAAGTCTGCGATATTGCTTGGTTGAGGCACTGCTGTCAAGAGTGGTGGGTTCGCCGGTGTAGGGTCTCCAGATGTAGGCAGTGGTAAACTGGTTATGTTATTTAGGGGAGCCGGGTTCGGTGTTACTTGCGCCGATACGATCCCTCCACAAGCAACAGCCACAGAAACTATGACGAAAATTGCTAGAGGGCGTAAGTATCTTGATATTATCGTGGTTTTATACCTTAAATAAATCCAGAATAATACCAAAATTAGCATGAATAATATTGCTAATGCAGTATTTGAGCGTATCATTAAGACCTCGCGATACGTATGGAAACCATAAGGTTGAGGCTGACTTAGAAAGACTCAGCCGTCCTCTATGTAGTATTGCATTACTTATAATACATTGTAACCATATAAATAATGCTTTTTAATCGCATAAATGACGCATTGTAACAATATACAAAATACCACGCCGCAGTAATGCAATTCTCTATGGATTTCAAGAACAACAAGGTGTTTAGTATCAAACAATACACTGTTGAAGCATATTATTTAATTCAATCTCTCAAGCTAGTACAACACGGCGGAAATAAATTTATTAGGTAAAAATTGTGTAATCATGTAGTTAAATTATTATTTTTAATAACATATAGTTTTAAATGAATGGCACTAAAAAAAGCTGATTCAAGATGTTTAAATCATATTATTTTGTTAGGCAAGCGATGTCTACGACGGGCTGCACCTACGCAGCTTGGTTAAAAGTCGGACTTGACTCTCAAGGGTAGGGTGTTTACTTTGAAGTCTTTAGCCCATAAACTTCAACGTATGATTGCTAATTCCATGAATGCTACGACGTTCTCCCTACCTAAATTACTTTGTATTATTCAATACATTTAATATCAACCATCAGTCATTCTATGTCTACCTATCAGCACAATTAATCACGGGATCGCTTGCTGTATTCTTCACAGTTTGTTACAAAAGTACAAAGAACTTCTAGAGACTAAAAACCACATGTTCGGCGGACTTACTGGTTTACAAAATCCTAAAGGCACAGATTGGGGAGAGCGGATGCTCAACACGGTCGCCAGCCAAACGATTCGCCACCTGTTTACCCAAAGCGAGTCAGTAGAAGTCTTTGTGCGCTGCTATCCCTCCAGCAAACTGTTGCAAGGCAGCATTGATAGCTTCAAAATGAGCGGTCGTGGCTTGGTGATTCGGAGAGATTTCGCGGTGGAGGAGATGTCTTTTGAAACCGATGCGGTTGCCATTGACTTCAGCTCGGTTTTAAGTGGCAAACTCAGTCTCAAGCAACCTACTCAAGCGGTCGCGCAAGTAATTTTATCAGAAGCAGGCATAAACCAAGCCTTTAATGCAGAACTGGTGAAAAAGCGCCTGCTTAACCTCACCGTACCATCCCTGACAGAATTATCTGGCGGTGAACCAGTATCTTTTACCGAAGTTCAGGTACAGCTATTGCCAGAGAATCGCTTACAGCTTGCAGCAAAAGCAGATTTAAACAATGGCGAACTCGTACCCCTGAGCATGATTTTAAGTATAAGCATTGAAAGGCGGCGGCGAGTTTCTTTTAAAGATCCAAAAATTCAACTTGATCAAGTGCCAGAAGCACAACGGAAAATCTCGCAAACCTTGAGCGTGGCGCTGGTAGAAATTTTAGATAATATGGTCGATTTGGATCGTTTTGACCTTGATGGAGTCAAAATGCGCCTCAACCGATTAGAAACTGAAGGTCAAAAACTTATTTTCAGTGGATATGCTGAAATTGAACGTATTCCAAATAGCGCTTGATCATAAATTATTACGCAAAAAAGCAAAGTAAAGTTTTTCTGAGCAGCTTTACATAAGGCTTTAAACAAATTAAATACCGCCTAAAATCATCTAGGCGGTATTTTAAATGTTGAGGTTTTGAAGGGAGTTAGGAGTTATTAATTATAAGTTGTAATTAATTTTTATTTATCACTCCTAACTGCTGACTCTCTATCGTCCCACCCCTACATATTGGAATCCAGCTCGGATCATTGCTTCGGGGTCAAGGAAGTTACGACCGTCGATAATAACGGGGTGGGCCATCAATTTTGCCATTTTCACATAGTCGAGAGTGCTGAACTGCTGCCATTCTGTGACGAGTACTAAAGCATCGCAGCCGTCAGCTAGTCTTTCGGCATCGGTTTCTACTAGTACACCAGAAAGCCCATGACGCATACCTGTTTGGGAAACAATGGGGTCGTAGGCTTTGACCTTAGCTCCCAGTCGGTTTAGCTGCTCAATTAGGTTCAGTGCTGGAGCATCGCGCATATCATCAGTATCTGGCTTAAAGGTTAAACCGAGTAGTCCAACAGTTTTGCCTTTAAGAATTTTCAGAACTTGTTGGAGTTTCTCCAAAGCAATCAACCTCTGGCGCTCGTTGACACTGACAGCAGATTTTAGTAGCTGGGCTTCATAACCATAGTCATCAGCAGTGTGAATCAGCGCGGAGACATCTTTAGGAAAGCAAGAACCACCCCAACCAATACCAGCTTGTAAAAATTTGTTACCAATGCGGGAGTCTAGACCGATACCTTTGGCTACTTGAGTTACATCAGCACCAACGCGATCGCAAATATTAGCAACTTCGTTAATAAAACTAATTTTAGTGGCTAAAAAAGCATTAGCGGCATATTTAATCATCTCCGCCGAACTCAGGTCTGTTGCCAGAATGGGCACTGGGGGTAAAGATTGATCATCAGCGTACTTGCGTTCCACAATTGGCGCATAAAGTTGCCGCATTAAGGCTACTGCTCTTTGACTATTGCCTCCTAGTACAATGCGATCGGGGTTGAAGGTGTCGTAAACTGCCGAACCTTCACGCAAAAACTCTGGATTGCTTACTACATCAAACTCGGCTACAACCTCAGGTAATTTATCGTTACTCGGCACTCCACCTGCGGGTACTAGTGTTTTCTGCCGCTCTGCAACACCATCTAGAACCAGCATCCGCACCCAGTCACCTGAGCCAATAGGTACTGTAGATTTATTCACTATGACTTTATAACCACCGTTGAGATTTTCCCCAATCCCACGGGCTACAGCTTCAACATAACGAGTATCACTTTCGCCGGTGGGTAAAGGTGGCGTTCCCACAGCAATAAACAGAACTTCTCCGTGGGAGACTCCAGCAGCGAGATCACTAGTAAAATGAATCTTTTCTGTTTGAATGGCAGACTGGATAATTTCTGAGAGTCCCGGCTCAAAAATTGGAGATTGCCCAGACTTCATTAACTTAACTTTTTCTTCGTTGTTGTCTACGCAAATTACATCATGTCCAATATAAGCCAAGCAGGCACCTGTAACTAAACCAACATAACCAGTACCAATCACGCAAACACGCATTTTTTAACTCCTCACTTTTTTTGGGGTTAGTCTTCAAAGATAAGTATCAAGATGACACTTGGACACTGGCAGTAAACTCAGCCAATAAGCATACTAGCTACCGATAGGGTGAGCCTGCATGAAAATTTAGAGCAACGCTAGTTGCTGCTTAGGTGGCTGAATTATTTACATCGTTTTCAATGCGAGCGCGAAAATCTTCTATTGTTAGTTTTAACCCCTCTTGCAGAGGAATGGTAGGTTCCCAATTTAACCAAGTCTTTGCCTTTGTGATATCAGGCTGGCGACGCCGGGGATCGTCCGAAGGTAGCGCTTCAAATTTAATCTGCGCGTCCGGGTTAATCATATTTTGCACAGCTTGTGCCAATTGTAAAATTGTATATTCACCAGGATTGCCCAGGTTGACTGGACCAACGTAGTCGCTATTCATTAGGCGGATGAACCCTTCTACTAAATCGGAAACATAGCAGAAACTCCGAGTTTGCGAACCATCACCGTACACGGTTAAAGGATTACCCCGCAAGGCTTGAACTATAAAGTTGCTCACTACCCGACCATCATTTTCTAACATTCTTGGTCCATAGGTGTTGAATATCCGAACAACCCGAATATCAACTTTATTTTGCCTATAATAATCAAATGCTAGTGTCTCAGCAATTCTTTTACCTTCGTCGTAGCATGAACGTATCCCAATGGGATTGACGCTACCCCGATACTCTTCAGTTTGGGGATGAACTTCTGGATCACCATATACTTCACTGGTTGAAGCCAAGAAAAACCTAGCTTTCACACGTTTAGCCAGCCCCAACATATTGAGTGTTCCCATCACGTTAGTTTTAACGGTTTTAACTGGGTTGTACTGGTAATGTACTGGTGAAGCAGGACAAGCTAAATGATAAATTTGATCCACTTCTAACCGAATTGGTTCGGTAATATCATGGCGGATCAGTTCAAAGTACGGATGACCTAACCATTTAAGAATGTTCCGTTTGTGACCAGTGTAAAAATTATCCAAGCATATTAATTCATGCCCATCAGCCATTAATCGGTCGATGAGATGGGAACCAATAAACCCAGCACCGCCCGTCACCAAAATTCTCATAGTTTCCTAGTTACTTACAAATATTTTCAGTAGCTATTGCACTTACTTTTAGATTACCCAGCTTGGGGGCAAAATACAAAACTCAAAAAAGAACAAAGTTTAATCAAAAAGTGTCGTTGAACTTACCTATTTCCCTAGAGTTATATTTTTATTATATTTTTACTTGGTTACTTAACAATTTCACTAGTAAAAAAATAACAAACATTGTCTAAAAAGTGTCGGTCTTCCACCTTAAATTCATCAAATCTTCAACAATATAAAGTGTTTTTACAGTTAGTACTATTTTTAGTTGGATGCAAAAATGGGTTGACCTCTTTGTACTTCAAAGTCTTACCATTACCGATATTTTTGTAATAATCAAGTTGTCGCATTTAGCAACATCTCACTTTGTATTTAATTGCAGAGGCTCATATCATTTCACGAAATGAAATTCCTGCTATAAATACATAAGTTTTTAGGAGCGTACATCTGTATATTCCTATAGCCGATTCATTTGTTGCAAAGATTTTTGTCAATGCAATGTTTCTGGCAGAATATACCAACGAGTAGCCTAAGTCCACGTGGGTGAGCTTAACTATGCTTCATATCATACAGCAGACGTAATGCTGGTAACCGTGTTAGATATAACTACATTTGTAGTTTGAGTGCGTTGCGGTTCTCCAAGCATGACAATGGAGCAGGTAAGTTGTCTGGCTAACTGAGTTGTGACATCACTAATGGCTAACCCTCCAGGGCTAGTACGATTACGTATGAAAGGTAAAACGACTAAATCATATAATCGTGCTGCCTGTAAAATTGCTTGGGCAACATTTTCATGAGCAATAATTTGAATTTCTGGGGTATTGGCCAAAGCTAAATTAGATACTAATAGTGAGAGATGCGATCGCCTCCAAGCAATTTTACTCGAACTAGTGCGGCGATCGCACACATTCAGTACAGTAATATGGCTCTGATTTGCCTCTGCCAGCATCTGGGCAAATTGTACAGGCTGTAATGTAGGTGCTGTTAAGTTTTCTACTGGTACTAAGATGCGCTGAATTTTTTTTGGTGATTCTACTAAACGTGTCACCGCTACTGGACAATGGGATGCCCAAAGCACACCATCAATCACATTTCCAAATAAACGCGCTCGCAACCCAGTCCGTTTACCCCAACCCATAACAATTAAATTAGCCTTTTGTTCACGAGCAGCTCTGCTAATTCCTTGAGCAAAAGCATCATCAATTCGCAGCACTGGTTCTGCGGCCACACCCAATACTCGACTGTGTACTGTGGCTTTAGTTAATAACTGCTCACTTCGTTTTAGAGAAGCTTCTAACTGAGGTGCATCCATCTGAGCAGCAGCATTAGCGATCGCAAGCGGTATAATTTTTCCCTTAGATTGACGTGCTAATAACGCCGCCATTTCAATCAAATACTGCTCGGTGTGAGGATTATACACAGGTACGACTATAGTAAAAGCACTGTTTATTCTTGGTGCGCTTTCGTCAGGTAAGGGTGGTGCTGGATCTTCGGCTGGTGATGAATTCAAACCAACAGCTATTCTACTTGTCATCAACGGTCCCAAGGTCGATGTGACAACCATTAAGACAATGACGCTGTGTAATACTTCTAGTGGCAGCAACCCAGTCCGGTATCCCACTAACGTTGCTGCTAATGTTGTACCAACTTGAGGAAGTGATAGCGACCACATGGTTAGCATTTCTTGCCAGTTATAGCGGTAAATCAGTTTTGTGAACAAAGCTGCAATCAATTTACTGCCAATCAAACCGATTATCATCAACAGCGTTAACTTGAGCGTGTCCAGGTTGTTCACAAAGGTGGGTAAATTGATTAGTAAACCCAGATCAACAAAGAAAATGGGAATAAATAGCACACTGCCAATAAATACCACCTTTTCTTTGACTAGTCCTTCCCCTACAGCTTCATTCACTGCCAAACCCGCTAAAAAAGCACCAACAATTTTTTCTATCCCAATCAGTTGAGCGCCCACAGCCGCCAGAAACACAGAAAGCAACACAAACAAAAACTTGTTTCCTTCATCATCTCCAGACCGTTTGAAAAATTCTTTGCCTGCCCAATCAAAGCCTGTGACAACGGCAACAGAGTAAATAGTTAACCGACCGGACAAGGTGAGTAGTTCAGCAAAGCTAAATGTCCTATCATCAGCCATAGCTACACAAACAGCTAAGATCAGCACTGCGCTAATATCTGTAAAAATCTTAGCTCCAATGGTGACAGTAACAGCTTCGTTGTTTACCACTCCCAAACGACTGATTATGGGATATGCCAAAAGGTTATAGGAAGCGAATAAAGAGCCAATTAAGATTGAAGTATTCCAGCCGTAGCCTAAAATCAGCCCTACTAAGGTTCCCATCACCAGTGGTACAGTGAAAGTCAAGCAGGCAAACCCAAAGGCGCGGATTTTTTGCTGGCGAAACTGTTTTAGATCAACTTCTAGCCCTGCGACAAACAGTAAGTAAATTAACCCGATTTCTGATAGCAGGTTAATCATCGGCGAGCCAGACTGAAATAGATTCCAGCCTGAGGGGCCAAGTACCAGCCCTGAGAAAACCAAACCCACTAATCCTGGTAATCTTAGTCGCTCAAACATGATGGGTATAACTAAGATGACCACCAGCAAAATAGCAAAGGGAACAATTGGTTCTTTGCCAAGAACTTGGGAAGTTGGTTCCAGAACAAGAACTTGTGATATGAGTTCCATAGGTAGGAATTGAAGGGGCTATGGTAAAACAGCGATTAGCTTAGGGGCGATCACTTAATCGATATAAATGGATGGAGAAGCCACCTGAGGAAAAATTAAAAATCTTAACTTACACTAACTAGGTAATTGTTTAAGAACTAACTACCTACGGATGGATTTGGCTCAAAATGAACCGCAAGCGATCGTAGTCATCTTTGAGTAGCACACTCAGGCTGCGTCCAGCTTTAATTAACCATTCTCGGTCAGCTTTGCGTAACTGGTATATATCTCGAATGGCTGCTGCGGTTAAAGACTCTACTGGCGCACCGTTAATACAAAGCAATGTTCGCAAAAAATCTAGTTCTTCAGTAAATTTAATGATAGCTTCTGGTTCACATCGATAAACAGCTTGATGAATTTGCGGGGGACGGGGTGGTAGATATTGATATACTCTTTGGTTATAACTTTGATTTTGCGAAGATAGTTCAAATCCCACAATTGCGGCTCTAAATTCTGTTCTCAACATGGCAAATATCTGGGGTTGTTCTTCGCGTAAGTCTTGTAATGACAACCCCAAAGCTCTGGCGCGGTGTACAGAATCTATTGGCATAGTAGTAGCATAATATACCACAGCATAAACTTGATTGCCCGATTCTTCGTCTACAGAACAGACCCAACTACCAAAGGGCGGCATAGAAGGAAAGCTCAAATCCTCTGGTTCTAAACACTGAGCTAAAAATTCAGTACTGGTAGTTTCAATCACCTCCGCAATGTGGTTGGGATGGCGATCGCCAGTAGCAAATTGTGGTAAGGGGAGGCGCATGGGAGTGCTGAGTTAGGAGTTAAGAGTTAGGAGTGATGAGTTAAAAGTTAAGAGTGAGGAGTGATGAGTTGAAGAATCATAATTTCTAACTCCTAACTTCTCACTCCTAACTAATCTCACTCCTAACTCCTAACTCCTAACTAATTTTATTTGGCTTTTTTACGTCCGGCTGTGGTCTCTACGAGTTCCAATTCGCTCAGGCGGAAGGTAATCAATTTATCCCAGTTACCACCTTCAAATAATACGGCTACCTTGCCATCACTCACCCGTTGCACGAGTCCTTCGGAGCGATAATAGGTATCTGCGGGATTCTTGACGCGAACAGTTGCTCCAGGCAGAATCATGTTTTTAGCCTCGCTTGTTTCCTTTTAATAGCTTAATACTTGTTAATAGTCATTTGTCATTTGTCATTGGTGAGCCAGTGCCGTCTTCTCCCACTCATGAGAGGCTAGTGTAGCGGTAACGAGGTACGAGCGTCACCCGAAGGGTCATTAGCAAAGGACAAATGACTAATGACTAATGACTAATCAATAATACTTCTGCTTTTGTCGAAAATTTGCTACTGATTCTACTATTCCCAAGGAAATGAAGTTGGTCAGCATAGCAGAACGCCCATAACTCATCCAAGGTAGGGGAATGCCTGCCACAGGCGCTAAACCAACTGTCATGCCAACGTTGACAATCAGCTGAAACACAATCATGGACAAAACGCCAATAGCCAACAAGGAACCAAAGTTATCTTTGGCGGTTTGGGCAACATGCAGTAGACGGAAGCAAATTAAGCAGAAGGCAAACAGCACTACTAAACAACCAACAAAACCGAATTCTTCCCCCACTGCGGAGAAAATAAAGTCTGTATGCTGTTCAGGTACGAAATTCAGTTGCGTCATTGGTCCCTTGAACAAACCCCATCCCCAAATTTCACCAGCACCAATAGCAATGCGAGATTGAATTAGGTGATATCCAGCACCGAGTGGATCGTGATCGGGGTTCATGAATACAGTTAGCCGATCTTTTTGATACTCTTTCAAAATATGGTTCCAGGCGAATACTCCTAATTCGCCACCCAGTATATTGAGAGTCCACGCACCGATAGCACCTAAACCAAATCGACGCCAAGGAAGAGTTTGCCAGCCCACAATAGCCATCGCAAATGACCAAAGTATTCCTAATGGCCCAAAAGATAGTTCTTTGAATAAAACTATCGGCTCTGATAAAGGCCAAGATATAGTAAACAAAATTGCAGCAACCACAGGAGAAATCATCAGAATTAACCAGCCTGGGTTAGCATTTGCCCAGTACAGCATTCCTAAAACGATGGCACCAAATACCAGTGATGTTGCTAAATCTGGCTGTAAAAAAATTAATCCCCAAGGTATAGCAGTAAATGCCAGAACGCGGAAAACACCTTCGAGGTTAGAAGCTGTACGCCTATGTAGCAAAGCTGCTAAGGTGATAATCATACCGACTTTGGCAAATTCAGAGGGTTGGACATTGAAACCAGCAATAGGAATCCACCTCTGTGCCCCTTTAGCGCTAGTGCCAGCAATCATTACAGCAATTAAGCTGAAGTTCGTTAGTGCGTAAGTTACCCAGTGCCACTGCATCAAAACTTCATAACGGATACGAGATAAAAACAGGGCTATAAGCACGCCGATACCCGCTACCATCCAGTGCCACCACCAGTCAGTTACTGGCTGCTTCAGTTCCGTACTGAGAATCATGAGTCCACCAAAGATGCTGACAGCAATTGGTAAACAAAATAGTAGCCAATCTACATTCTGCCAGGGCTTAACCCAAGACTTCCAGCGAATTTTGGGGAGCGATCGTTTTAATAACATTTTGCCAGTTTAGACTTTAGCTTTTAGATTTAAGTGTTGGGCATTGGGAATTAGGGATGGGGCATGGGGGATGGGGCATTGGGCAATAATCAATAGTTCTTCTTTCCCTGCTCCCCCTGCTTCCTCATCTTCTCCCTTATCCCCAATTCCCAGTCCCTATTATTCCCAAGCTCTAGCCCAGGAAGAAGATTGAAATTAAAATTAATTATGTCAAGGCAGCAACTGATACTTTACCAGCAATGGTAAGAGCGATCGCTGTTAATGCTTTTGCTGAAGCTGAATCTGGATCACCGACAACTATCGGCACACCGCTGTCACCACCAACTCGTGTGGAAATCTCTAGAGGTACGCACCCCAACAGTGGCACTCCCAATTCAGCAGCTGTTTTAGAACCACCACCGGAACCAAAGATGTCATACTGCTTATCTGGTTGATCGGGGGGTATAAAATAGCTCATATTTTCTACGATTCCCAATACCGGGACATTCATCTGCTGGAACATCCGCAATCCCTTGCGAGAATCTAACAGGGCTACGTTTTGCGGTGTGGTGACAATTACTGCCCCTGCCATCGGCACTGCTTGGGTTAAAGTTAACTGAGCATCGCCGGTTCCCGGTGGCATATCTACAATCAAATAATCCAGTTCTCCCCATTGCACTTGATAGAGAAACTGGCGAATTATACCATTGAGCATCGGTCCCCGCCAAATTACTGGCTGATCTCGGTCAATCAAAAAGCCCATTGAAACTAATTTGACGCCATGATTAAAAGCAGGTTCTAGGATGTCACCTGCTTCAGTGGAACGTACTGCAATTTGGGCATCAGCTAGACCTAGCATGGTGGGGTCATTGGGACCATAGATATCAGCATCTAGCAAGCCGACTTTCGCTCCAGTTTGGGCTAGAGCCACTGCTACATTCACCGCTACCGTACTTTTACCAACGCCACCTTTGCCACTGGAAACAGCAATGATATTTTTCACCCCAGAAATACCAGTGCGATCGGGCAAACTTTTCTGTTGCGGTGTTTCTGCTGTCACTTCTATACTGACATCTATAACGCCTGGTAGCTTTTTGACAGCTTTCTTACAGTCTTCAACAATAAATTCACGTAAAGGACAGGCGGGAGTAGTCAACACCAATGTAAAACTAACCTTGCCACCGTCAGTTTTCACGTTACGAATCATATTCAGTTCCACCAGACTTTTGCGGAGTTCTGGGTCTTCCACTGGTCGCAACACTTCTAAGACAGAGCGAGAATCGAGGACATCGTACATAAAAATTCAAATTCAAAATGAATAAATACAGTTGCGGAGAACATCTTAGCTATTAACTAGACGCTTTCTTAAGCAAGGTCAGCTGAGTGTTTTCACTGTTACTGCCGTAATAAAACTTAGTAAATGGCATTATTACCTAATAGAATCTTAACTTTCTTTGGGTATTGGGAATTGGGTATTATTCATTAGCCATAAGCTATTCTCCTTGCCCTCAATCCCCTTTGCCTAAAAATCAAAACAACTGTCATTAAGAGATTTTTTCTTACCAGATACCGTTGGCAATGCTGTCTTTTCTACAGCCTCTACTAAAGACCGTGCTACGCGGTCTGCATAAGGACGGGATAAAGACCAAATTAGGGGCGATAACCACCCGCGTAGCGTTACAGAATAAGACAAGCAAGTACCACAAACCGTTGACTCTACTTGATAAGTTACCCGTTCCTCTATCCCAGGAATCGCCAGCACTCGGATACTCAGCATCTCTTTATGATTGACGCGCTCCACAAAAATACGGATGGGAATCGGTGAAAAGCGTGTTACGGCATGAAAAATTAATCCTGGTTTGGGTACTAATCCGTAGGGTACGTTAGTACTCTTAAGTAGTGGATGCCAGGAAACATCCGTTAAGTCAGCGACTTTTTGCCACAGTTCATCTACAGAGGCAGAACTAATCTCTCGATACGTCCGCACCAGAGAAGCGCAAAACCGACGACGTTTGCGGTGGATGAATTTGGATAACCAATCTTGCATTTTCCTAATCCTCCTCCTCGCTAGACACTTTCTGGTAACTCTGGTATTGTGGGCAACTATGCTTAAATCCTAAATTAAAATTTTCTCAGAAATGCCCTAAATATAGCCAGCTACGATTTGGCAAAGACGCCAACAGCCAACATAATAAAGCAAAGAAGCTTTGAACAGGCCAGTCAAACCCTTGATACTTCCAGGTTACGACTAAAGTCTAGTGTTTATACCAGAATGTTCCAATTAAGAATTTCAAAAAAAACTCAGTCAATATACAAGCCTATACGTATTTGAGGGAAAATAACTCTAGTGATGCCCATCAATCGTATAAATGCTTAACCAGTAAGAAAAAGCGGGTTGGGCAAATAGAGCTTGATTGTTGGCGCGTGTTTCCCCCAAATTTTAAGATAAGAAATTTGCGGCTTTCTGGAAATTGTAATTTAGGTTCGGGAATCTATGTTGACCAACTCGCAAACACCAACTGTACCAGCAGAATCATTCAAGTCTCTACCAGCGCCTGACGCTCAGACTAGAGTCAGTCAGTTTATGAAACAACTGCAAGACGAAATTGCCGAATCATTGGCAAAACTAGATGGTGTGGGTAAGTTCCATGAAGATAGTTGGGAACGCCCAGAAGGAGGTGGAGGGCGATCGCGCGTGCTGCGAGAAGGTGCAATATTTGAACAAGCTGGTGTAAATTTTTCTGAAGTTTGGGGTTCCCACTTGCCAGCCTCAATTTTAGCCCAACGCCCGGAAGCCGCAGGGCATGGCTTCTATGCTACGGGTACTTCAATGGTGTTACATCCTCACAATCCTTATGTGCCCACAGTTCATCTAAATTATCGTTACTTTGAAGCGGGACCAGTGTGGTGGTTTGGTGGCGGTCTTGACTTGACGCCTTATTACCCCTTTGCCGAAGATGCAGCACATTTACACAAAACATTAAAACAGGCTTGCGACCAACACCACCCAGAGTATTACCCAGTGTTTAAGCGGTGGTGTGACGAATATTTTTACCTTAAGCATCGTGATGAGACACGGGGCGTAGGTGGTCTGTTTTTTGATTACCAAGATGGTCAAGGTGCTTTATATCGCGGGCCAAATCCCAACGGGGAAGCGGCTATATATAGCAACCAGGTGGGAACACCAGAAACCCGCAATTGGGAAGATTTGTTTGCCTTTGTGCAAGACTGTGGCAAAGCATTTTTACCAGCCTACGTACCAATTGTAGAACGGCGACATGGGATGGAGTATGGCGATCGCCAACGGAATTTTCAACTCTACCGCCGGGGACGGTATGTAGAATTTAACTTAGTTTATGACCGAGGCACTATTTTTGGTCTACAAACTAACGGACGCACTGAATCAATTCTCATGTCTTTACCACCCTTAGTGCGCTGGGAATACGGCTATCAACCGGAACCCAATTCCCCCGAAGCCGAGTTGTATGAAACTTTCCTTAAGCCTCAAGATTGGATCAACTGGACATCACCTCAATAGGAACTGGGGATTGGGCATGGAAAAGAGGCAGGGGAGCGGGGTGCGGGGGGCAGAGGGGAAAACTCTTCTTCCTAGCTCCCTGCTCCCCACTCCCCATTTAAACTTACTACTCAGTACTATTTTGGTGAGTTAAACTACCAAAGGTAAGCACTTAGCAGAAAAAGGTGACAATTTTAGCTATAGCTTGTTAATCTCAAGTGACAGCATTAGACAATTCTGTAAGTAGCTAATCTTAAGAGGAATGCCACGGGGAGGGCTTTAGTGATTCATATAGAGCAAAAAAGTTATACAACTCAAGACGGAAATACCGTTATTGTCCTGACACCAACAGGTCGCTTAGACATTACCACTGCTTGGCAATTCCGCCTGAAATTACAGGAGTGTATTTCCAAACTCAGCCGCCATGTAGTTGTAAATCTGGCTCAAGTAAATTTTATTGATAGTTCTGGTCTCACATCTTTGGTGGCTGGAATGCGTGATGCTGATAAAGTTAAGGGCAGTTTCCGCATCTGCAATGTACATCCAGAAGCCAAACTCGTGTTTGAAGTAACGATGATGGATACTGTCTTTGAAATCTTTGAAACAGAAGAGGAAGCTTTAGAAGGTGTACCTCGTAGCATCGCTAGCTAAAAAAGAGTTAGAAGTGAGGAGTTAGAAGTTAAGAGTTAATTGAAACTTCATAACTCGTAACTTATGATTCATCAGTTTATTTTATTAAATACTGATTTCGCTTGGTGTAGCGATAAGGCCCCATAATCGCTCCCCAAGTTGCTTTTCCAGTTGCTGGATCAATTCCTTTGTCGTAGCTGTGAAATTCTATTGCAGTGGCTTCAAATCCCAAAGAAACAGAGATGCTATTTCCAAGATAAGTAAAGCTGCAACGATTTTCTGGTAGTGGGGTAGCGGTAAACTTATAGCGATCGCCTGTTTGTGTTTCCTGGGTAACTCTTAGGATACAACCTGGTAGTAAATCTAATTGTTCGGGCTTCAGTGTGTTCAGTAGAGCAGGGTCATTACCTGCGCCTCTTAATGCATCTGGATCTTGAGGCATATAGTATTGTACTTCCAGAGATGCATCAGAGTTGCTGCACTGGCGCAACCGCATAATTCGCTGACGGTAAGGTTGATCTCGCTTAATAACGTTAGCCTGTTCAGCAAACAGTGTGATGCTATCTTCTGTAAACAGATTAACTGGTCTTTGCCACAGGCACAGGTGAACATACCAAGCTGGTTCTGCTATGGCTTGTTCCCGATTATCAAATTCACCAGCTAGGTACTCACCTAAAGCAATTAACTGTGGCGAGAAGTTCATAAATGCAATAAACGAATCATTAAGGATAAAAATTTTTGGCTAGTTTTTTTCGGGATAAACCGTCTTATACCCTGTGGTTACCAGCTTATAAAATACTTTTGATTTGTCTACATTGTAAATGAAACCGTCACCAGTCAAAAGCTAAACTTGGCAAAGTAGCCTTTAAGCGAGAAAATAGAGATACGTCGCCCTTAACATTTTCTTTGTGAATAACGTCCGTACTGTCTCTGATACAAAACGAACTTTTTACAATCTTCACACTCGTCCGATTAACACTATTTATCGTCGGGTAGTAGAAGAATTGATGGTGGAAATGCATCTGCTGTCAGTAAATATCGATTTTAGCTACAATCCAATTTATGCCTTGGGCGTCGTCACTACTTTTGACCGCTTCATGCAAGGCTATGAACCAGAACGGGATCAAGAATCAATTTTTAACGCCCTATGTCGGGCTATAGAACAAGATCCGCAACACTATCGACAGGATACCGAAAGATTGCAAGGTGTAGCTAAAGGTTTGCCAGTTAAAGATTTAATTGCGTGGCTAGGCCAGACTACTTACTTAGATCGAGATGCTGACTTGCAAGCACAACTGCAAGCGATCGCCAACAATCCTAACTTTAAATACAACCGTTTGTTCGCAATTGGTGTATTTTCGTTATTGGAACAGTCAGATCCCGAATTAGTCAAAGATGAAAAGCAACTCACAGAGGCGCTAAAAGCGATCGCTGCTGGCTTGCATCTTTCTAATGACAAACTCAACAAGGATTTGGAGCTATACCGTTCTAACCTAGAGAAGATGGCGCAAGCACTGGTGGTGATGGCAGATATGCTCTCAGCCGATCGCAAAAAACGCGAACAACGTAAACAGCAATCAACTATCACCGTTGCTCCGCCAAGTTCTAACGAATAGTTAGGAGATGGCAAATGGAAGTTAGGAGTTAGGAGTTAGGAGTTAGGAGTTATTAACAACTCATCACTCCTAACTTTTAATTTTTAGACGCCCAATAACTTGTAGATTAAGCTGTTAATTATAGTCAGCGTAAATGCCCCAATAACAGCACTCCAAATACCGTAACGCAAGCGAAAGCCCTCTACTAACCAAGCAGCAATACTAAAACAAACTACGGCAATCATAAATGTGAAAATGCCGGACAGCAAGTCCAGTGTAAGTAAATTTGGTACTGCAAAAACGATACTTAAAATCGGTCTGACTATTGCCGTCACGATACCAAGCACTGCGGCAGAAAGAAAGGCTTTACCAGGAGTATCAATTTCAACTCCTAAAGGTAATTTACTAATTATTAACAAGCTGATAGCTGTTACTAACCAAACAATTAAAAGCGTCACAATATTCATGCCACAAGCCCTGAAACGTGAATGGCAATTGGTGATAAATTACTTCAGTTTCTCGGTGAAAAAATCTTTAAAGCTCAACCAATTATCTATAAATTAGCAGTAAATTTTTCTTTAACGGAATTTTATTTCAGATATCTTTAGGTTTGGGAAAAGTTTGAAGGGGAGTAGGGGAGGCAGGGTGCAAGGGGGAGAATAAATTACCTCTTTCCCCTCTGCTCGCTGCCCCTCAGCCTTTTCCCCATGCTCCTATCTCATCTTTTGGGATTAGGTTGAGTTTGTTTAGGTGCTACAGGCGCTTGGGATGCTGGTGGGTTGGAAATACCAGGATTGATAGGGCTGATGCCTTGTCCAGTTGGAGGCTGAGTTATGCCAGGAAGAGGTACAGGATTGGGTGCTAAGGGAAATTTAGGGGCAAGATTCCCTTCGGGATTGATTCCTGGAAATGGTGCGGTTGTGGGTATTGGTGCAACACCAGGATCGATTGGGAAAGAAGGGATATTAGGCTGGTTGAGTAAGTTTGTGGGTGGTTGAGATGGGCCAGGAATAATTCCTAAAGAAACGCGATCGCCTCCTACTTGCCGTAGCAAGTCTAATGTTTCAATGACATCATTGTAAATTGCTGTCCGTGAAGCATTCAGCACCACAACCCCACTAGGGTTTGCTTGGAGATACTGTTTTAACGCCACTCCCAAATCGTCTCGTTTTACAGGCTGTTTTTCTATGTAAGTATTGCCAACGGCATCAATAGTTACGATCAGACTTCCACTCTGTGATGTTATTCCAGATACTGAACTAGCGCTGGCTTTGGGCAAATCAACATTTATTGCCTGTTGTCGGGTAAATTGTAATGCCGCTAACAAAAAAAACGTCAGAATACAAAAAACAACATCAATTAAAGGGATGATTTGAATTTGGACTTCTTCAATTGGGGTATGTAGATTAACTTTCATTTTCTCAATTTAAACGCCTGGTTTGGGGGTTGAATTCTTGACTAATTAGGTAAATTCGGGGGTTCAGGTGGTTCAGGCAATCTAGTCTTTCCTGGCTTGCGGGGTGGAGTGAAATTTTCCCGCACAATTGTTGATGTACTATTACTAAAGTCAGGCGGGGACTGGTGGTAGAGCAATTCCATCTCATTCCCTGCCTTCCGAAAAACTTTGACTTGGTTGACTACAAAACTTTGAAATAGGCGATAAAATACCAAACTAATGATGGCAACTATTAGCCCCGCTGCCGTACTAATTAAGGATTCACCAATACCAGTAGTTACCCCGGCGGTAGATTCAGTTCCCAAGTCACCAATCCGAATTGAGCGCAAAGACTGGATTAGCCCCAAAACAGTACCTAACAATCCCAGCAACGGCGCGAGGGCAATCACGGCTTCTAAAAGTTTTTCGCCCCGCCGCATTCCAGCCAATTCATCTTCGGCTGTAGCCTCAAGTGCTAGTCGAAAGGTTTCCGCATTGCTTTTCGCTAAACGTAAAGGGGCGTAGAGAAAACGCCCGACAGGCTGATGGCTTGCTTGTCTTGCAATGTCAGCAGCTACTTGCCAATTATCCTGGGCAGCATCTAGGATGCGATTAACTATTTGCTTTTCCTGAGTCAAAATTCGCAACCAGAACCATAGACGCTCAAAAATCACACTCAAAGACAGAACCGATAGAACAAGCAGAGGCCACATAGCTGGCCCGCCCTTATAAAATAAATCTACAATATCCACTGTTTAAGTTTCCTCCCTCCATGACTAGAGCAAATGTGCTAAAGCATTTTAATTCTAGAGATTAATGCAAAATGAGGGACTTCCAAAATATAAATTTACCGAAAACTTAAAAAGACAGTGTAAGCATGGCGTATTTGACTTAGATTGTTAGACAAACTTGTTGCTGGGTTACCATAATCCCGAATTAATACAATCACTGTCTAATTTGTCAAACCCTTGCGGTATTAAACTCTTATGGATAATTACAAAATAGGTTTTTGAGAACAGATTACGAGTAGCGTCTTCCAGACTAACTAGGGCGGTTATTCGCACCAGAAGTTTTTAGAATAATTTGTCAAAATTAAAGATAACTGGAGGTTCAAAATATGAAATTTTCAATCGAATCACTTTACACCTGGTATCGCAGTGTGCTTCGTAACCCGAAGTACCGTTGGTGGGTCATTTTAGGAACGCTAGCCTATTTGGTTAGCCCATTTGATATTCTTCCAGATTTTATACCCGTTGTGGGACAGATTGATGATGTTTTCCTTTTGACTCTGCTAGTTTCTGAGGTGTCTGGGCTAGTAATTGAGGGCTGGAAGGCTCGTAAGGGTGAGGTGGGTACTGAAGTGCCTAATACTACTGAGGGTTCTACCTCTAGTGGAAGCACTATTGATGTTGATGCTGTTTCTGTTAAGTAGTTTTAATAAAACCCCTGCTTTTGGAATCTGAGGTGGGGGATATTTTTTTAACGCAGAGGAACGCAAAGGGAAGCGCAGAGGGGAGTTAGAGGTTGTTGGCTACGCGTTTGATGCCTTCTTTGAGGTGGAGGACGTTAAAGTTGAGGAGAAGACCTAGTTTGCAGTTTGCGAGTTTGAGATAGGCTAGGAGTTGGACGGAGTGAATCGGGTGAAAGGATTCTACAGATTTAATCTCTACAATTATTTGGTTTTCGACAATCAAATCTAATCGGTAAACGCATTCCAATTTCACTTCTTGGTAAACCAAAGGCAATGGAATTTGTTTACCAACATTCAACCCGGACTTCTTCAACTCATAATCCAAGCACTCCTCATAAGCCGACTCCAACAAGCCAGTCCCCAAAGCAGTATGCACCCTCATCGCACAACCAATAATCACCCCACTCAAATCATTCTCTCTCATCCTCTGCGCCCCTCTGCGTTTAAAAATCTTTCACAAATTCCGTCAAGAATCTAAACGCCTTCAAAATATAACTAGCGCAATCTCTAGGAGAAGTATTGTAAAACGATCGCCACGCACTCGCCTTATCCTCGTCATAGCGATCGCTGCGATGACTATGATTTTCTAGCCACGCCAATCGCACTGCATGTCCAATTAACACATCCAATACAATATATTCTTCGATTTGCAGCTTGGGATTATTGGCAGCGATCGCTGCTAATTCGATTAATGCTTCAATATTAACTTGGCGGTATTCTGGAGCTTCAATTTTATTCAGCAAATGCTCGACTAACAGAGCAAAATTTCTTTCTCCTGCTGTCATTTCCGACAACATTATCTCACTATCTAAACGATTGCGGCGCTCTAGTTTATCCCCAATTACTAGACCCTTGCAATGTTGCATTAATAGCCAAACTTGCTTAAAAAATTCCTTTGGTACGCGCCCCGTCGCACCCTCGGCTTGACGGAACCGTCGCCAACCACCCGGCGGAACTTCTATCCCTTCCCCTATTCCTGGTAATACCACCCAAGCAATATCACTTTCTTTTTGTTTGACATGCAGTGATTCTTGCTGGCGCAATAGGTTACTCATGCCAGTATATCCAGTTAATACCTGACGCAAGCGCACTTTAACTTCAAAGGGTGAAAGTTGCATTAAGTAATCGTATGCTTCATCTTGGGTGACGTGTAATTCCTGCGCTAGTTCGCTGGTTATCAATAAGATGAGATAGCCGACTCTCAGCGTTAGTAGTCCCTGAAATAGCTCGGGTTCTGAGCGAATTAAGATGCCAACATAGATTAAAATCTCTTGAGTGAGGACGCGATCGCGTATATCTTCACGACAAAAATGATTAATTTTATCGGCAATTTCATCGTGAGACATGGGTACGCTAATCAAGGACGCTTCACTATAAGCTTTACCCACAGCAATTTGCTTACCTCGCACCAAAATACTCGTTACTGCATCTGATAGGCTAATATCAACCATTTGCCGTAACCCCGCAGCCCGGCGCACTACTGCCCAAATGCCTAAATCTCCAGCTTTGGTGTAAACTTCATCAAGTAAATCGGCTACGGTAACAGGATATCCTGGACCGCCATACCCTGTATCAAATTCCATTCCTTGCAAGCGAGTTAAAGTTTGCAATAACTCGATTTGCTCATAGATATTTTCTGATGAGCGTAAATAAGAAAGTAATAATCCGAAGTTGGTTTCACACTCCATCTGAAACTCTTGGGTATGTCCTAAGCGCCAACTTTTTTCAGGATGATAAGCCAAATAATAGCAACGTGGACTAGCATTTTTCACTGGCGATCGCGAAAATTCTGCATTTGGGAGAAAATCAATTCTTTGGATTCCGGCTGTTAGCATTAGCTGATTTAGCCGCCCTAATTTCACCCGTACACCGTTACAAATACCATCTTTCAGTTCTTGCATCAGTTCTAGTAATGCTTCAGAACCAATTTCTAACATGGTGTGCGTCAACATTAAAGTCAAGGTAGGACGACCTAAATCGCTCCAGTATTTTTGAATATAAGCTAGTTCACTTCTAATTTGATCTAGCAGAAAATGGTAATCAAGAGTTAAGTAAAACTGTTGAGAGTCTGAGAAGGAAGGCAAAAATACAATTGTTTCACCGCGTATCCGAAATATTCTAGATGTTGTCAAACTCCGCAATCGCCGCGCTGGACGCCCAGTTAAACCAAGTTTATCGTTACGTCCAATTTGGGTATAAATAGCTGAAAATTCTCCAGCTTTTCTCACCTGAATCGGTTCTACTTGGGTAGGCGTTTGTGCTTCAATTCCGTGAACTTCTAGTTTCTTCTGTAAATCTTCATCTTCTGCTAATAAAGCAATTTGTACTAAAGATTCGCGCTGTTTTCCCACACATAAATGTCTTCCTAAAGGGTCAATATCACCAATTGCCAATAACCCTTCACTCAACATTTTACCGAGAAAATATAAACTCTGCGCCCACACCAAGGGAACATTTTCATTGGGCAAACGTGGTTGCGTTTGGGGTGCTAGCTTTTCTGCTTCTATCTTTTCGGCTGGAACATAATAAAGTTCTGGCAGTAAACGTAAACCACCTTGTTCTATGAGTAATGATTCTAAAAGCTCTTGGTATTTTTTAACTTGTTCTTGCTCGCCACGAAATAATCCATCGAGAACTAAATAAGTAAAAAATAACGGCCATTCGCATTCAATATGCTCAAATTGCTTGAGTTCCCACGGTTCGTAGTGCAAACGATGATTATCTTCTAAAACGGTTTGGTGTCCATCACGCAAGAAGCGTTTGCAGCCGTATTTACCTGCGAGTTTATTGATAATATCGTTTAAGGTGCGATCGCGTAATTGTAAATCTTCTACTGCAAAGGCAGGATAACTAATAATACTTAACAGCGCCGCATCAATTTCTTTGGAACCAGATTCTCTCGGTAATAAGGATTCCAGGGTAATCCGGGCGCGGGCAATTTCATCTGGTAGCACATGAATCACTGATGCTTGACTACCATGTACACCAAACAAATCCAGTCCATTGATAGCTTCTAAAGCAGCTTTTGCCATACCTACGGAACTGGCATTTAACTCAGCACTACCACGATTAATTTTATTACCACGTTCCCAAATGCCGTAATCTGGTGTGCGGTAAGCTCGTCCAATGTAGTAAACCAAATTTTGGACGAAATTCACTTCATCAATTGTATAAATTATTTGCAATCCCGCAGCCGTCATTTGCCCCAACATCAGCAAGAATATAGATGTGGCATCAAGTTGCAAATGTCCCCATTCGTCATCACCAACAACAATGTCACCGGTTGCAGTATTGTATTTGGCGTGCAGTCCATCCAGTAGCGACTGAGTATGTTTAAATGTTTCTACTTTATGAGCCTGTCGCATCATTGCAAAGAGCAACCCGCGCATCAGTTTGATGACACTGTGTTCTAGCTCATAGGTGCGTCCTTCATCGTCGTCAATCTTGCGGTATGCAAGTCCTAAACCCCAAACTGCCAAAATGCTGTAAACGTTGTCTCGCACCCAGGCATCGGTATAATCGCCGTGGGCTGTAATCGCTGTACTAGCAGGTAACAAACCAGTAATCGGATTCTGTCGAGTCAGAATGATCGTTTTGATTTGCTGATAGTAATAGTCCAGACTAGCTCGCAAATTGGTAGATGTTTTCATGATTTGGTTCAGAACTACTTGCAAAATTCGACCCTGTAACTGTGAAGTGAATTACCTAAACCAAGCCAGAATAAGTTCTGTAATGGTTGATGGAACAACAGATGAGGGTAGTGTGAGTTTATTATTATCTCCTGTTAATACCCCTCTGAGTACTGAATTTTAGCGATCGCAAACGAAAATATGATATTTGTTCAAATCTTTATCAATACGCGTAAGAGTTTATACTTAAATTTACATTATTTTTGATAAATCTAAAGAAGGATCAAAAATCTTTCAAAAGAGGCAACATGAGCCAAAGAAAATTTGCCTAAATTATAGGTATACAAAGTTTTAAACAAGAAAAGACTGTAGAAGAGGAAATGAATTATGTCTCTGCGTTACAACAAAAATCATGCTCTCTTGGTAAAAGTGGTTTATTCCCAAATTAAAATTAACGGCAAAGTTGAACTAGTACCATTGGAACTATACGCTGATGGTTCGCTTAAGCGGTGTAATGGGTGAAAGTTAAGAATTAAGCGTTAGGAACTGTTTATTATTGAGGGTTGTTATCTCTAAATAGGGCTTGCTGAAAAAGAAAGAAAAGGTGACAGTCTGTAGATAAAAAGACCCTAGAAGTATATTCAGGTGCAAGGAAAGAAGGTAAAATAGCCCAAAATCCTTGCATGACAGTGGTCAGCCC
>JAESFO010000478.1_pt1 | contig 32979 bp, 30 predicted proteins | sample 9269421 | NCBI WGS metagenome assembly JAESFO01 (sample SAMN14502839, study PRJNA617101) | algae metagenome | isolation source: Nostoc desertorum CM1-VF14 and co-occurring heterotrophs from rocky... | place: USA: Clark Mountains, San Bernardino, California | collected 2000-06-05 | reverse complement strand
TGCTCCCGGACTGCCGGGTGCTCGACACCCTCGGCGTCGAGATGGACGCGGACCTGTTCACCCAGACCCCGGCCGCCGCGGCCGGGGAGCTGGAGCGGCTCGGCTCGCGTCGCGCCGGCGGCGTCGCACCGGACCACACGGCGGGCCGGGCCCGGCGTCCCGGCTACGGCCAGGCGGTCCTCGCCACCTCGCGCCAGATGATCGACGACGGCAGCCTCCAGATCGACGAGCCCGCGCTCGCCGGCACGGCACGGCGGCCCTACGTCAAGGTCAACGCGGCCACCGCGGAGCGGCTCGCGCTGGTCGAGGGCGCCGAGGCGACGGTCCGCACCGACCGCGGGGCGATCACCCTGCCGGTCGCGCTGACCGACCTGCCCGACGGGGTCGTCTGGCTGCCGACCTGCTCGCCCGGCTCGCACGTCCGCCCCACACTCGGGGTGGGCCACGGTGACCTCGTGACGGTCGGTCCGGCCGGGAACGGAAGCGCGTCGTGAACCTGTCCCAGGTCCCGCCCACCCCGGTGGACCAGCTGACGCACACCCAGGCGCTGCTCGCCGACGACCCGATCTGGCTGATTCTGATCAAGGTCGTCGGGCTGTTCGCGCTCGGTGTCGTGCTGACCCTGTTCATGATCAACTGGGAGCGCAAGGTCGTCGGCCGGATGCAGCACCGTCCGGGCCCGAACCGGACCGGCCCCGGCGGCTGGCTGCAGAGCCTCGCCGACGGTCTGAAGCTGGCGTTCAAGGAAGACATCATGCCGGCGATGGCCGACAAGAAGGTCTACTTCATCGCCCCTGTCATCTCGACGATCCCGGCGTTCGTCGCCTTCTCCGTCATCCCGTTCGGCGGCGAGGTCACGATCTTCGGCGAGCAGACGGCGCTCCAGCTCGTCGACGTCCCGGTCGGCGTGCTCGTCGTGCTGGCCTGCTCCTCGATCGGCGTCTACGGCATCGTGCTCGGCGGCTGGGCTTCGGGCTCGCCGTACTCCCTGCTCGGTGCGCTGCGCTCGGCCGCCCAGGTCATCTCCTACGAGATCGCGCTGGGCCTGGCCGTCGTCGGCGTCGTCCTCTACTCCGGCTCGCTGTCCACCGCGACGATCGTCGGGGCGCAGGCGTCGGGCTGGTACTTCTGGCTCCTGCTGCCGAGCTTCGTGGTCTTCGTGATCGCGATGGTCGGCGAGACCAACCGGGCCCCGTTCGACCTCCCCGAGGCCGAGTCGGAGCTGGTCGGCGGCTTCCACACCGAGTACTCGTCGCTGAAGTTCGCGCTGTTCTTCCTCGCCGAGTACGTGAACATGGTGACCGTCTCGGCGATGGCGGTGACGCTGTTCCTCGGCGGCGGCATGTGGCCGTGGCCGCTGAGCTTCCTCAACGAGTACGGCTGGCTGCAGTTCGTCGCCTTCATCATCAAGGTGCTGCTGTTCCTGTTCGTGTTCATCTGGCTGCGCGGGACGCTGCCGCGGTTCCGCTACGACCAGTTCATGAAGCTGGGCTGGAAGGTCCTGGTCCCGGTCATGCTGGTCTGGATCGTCGCGATCTTCGGCATCCGGGCGTTCGTGAACACCGGCTCGGACAACTACGTGCTGCTGCTGTCGCTGATCGGGTTCGCGCTCGCCGTCGTGCTCGCGGTGGCGTTCCTGCTGCCCGACCGGCAGACCGAGCCGCCACCGGTCGAGCCGGCGTCGGACTATCCGGTGCCGCCGCTGGACCTGGTGGTCCCCGACTCACCCCCGAAGCGTCGGAAGGCCGTCACGGCCGGAAAGGACGCGCGCTAGATGTTCGACTTCTTCAAGGGATTCGGCGTCACCTTCTCGACGATGTTCAAGAAGGTCGTCACCGAGGAGTACCCCGAGGACTTCCCGCCCGCCGCGCCGCGCTACCACGGGCGCCACCAGCTCAACCGGCACCCGGACGGGCTGGAGAAGTGCGTCGGCTGCGAGCTGTGCGCCTGGGCCTGCCCGGCCGACGCCATCTACGTCGAGGGCGGGGACAACACCGAGGAGGCGCGGTACTCGCCCGGTGAGCGCTACGGCGCGATCTACCAGATCAACTACCTGCGGTGCATCGGCTGCGGCCTGTGCATCGAGGCCTGCCCGACGCGCTCGCTCACGATGACGAACTTCTACGAGCTGGCCGACGACAACCGGCAGGACCTCATCTACACCAAGGAGCAGCTGATGGCCCCGCTGCTGCCGGGCATGGAGCAGCCGCCGCACCCGATGCGCCTGGGCTCCGACGAGCAGGACTACTACGTCTCCGGTCCGACGCTCGCGAAGGTGTCCGCCCAGGACCAGACCAAGGAGCAGGCCCGATGACCACGGCCGCGGTCCTGGCCCAGGCGGCCGGGGAGGTGAGCACCGGCGAGGCGGTCGCGTTCTGGATCCTCGGACCGGTGGCGCTGGCCGGTGCGCTCGGCCTGGTCTTCGCCCGGCACGCGGTGCACGCCGCGCTGCTGCTGGTCCTGACGATGTTCTCGATCGCGGTGCTGTACCTGGTGCAGTCCGCCCCGTTCCTCGGGTTCGTGCAGATCATCGTCTACACCGGTGCCGTGATGATGCTGTTCCTGTTCGTCCTCATGCTGGTCGGACGGGACTCCAAGGACTCGGTGATCGAGGTCCTGCGCGGGCAGCGGGCCGCGGCGCTGGTGTTCGGCGTCGCGCTGGCCGCGCTGCTGGTCGGCGGGCTGGCCCGCGGCCTGACCAGCGTCACCCCCGCGGGGCTGGCGCAGGGCGGGCTCGGGTGGAACGGCAACGTCCCCGGCCTCGGCCGGCTGATCTTCACCGACTACCTGCTGGCGTTCGAGCTGACCGCGGCCCTGCTGATGGTCGCCGCGCTCGGCGCGATGGTGCTGTCCGGCTCGCAGAGCAGCCAGCACACCAAGATCGGCCAGCGCGCGACGGTGCTGAAGCGGCTGCGCGGCGAGCACGCCCGCATCTCCCCGCTGCCCGGCCCCGGCGTCTACGCGACGGCGAACTCGGTCGCGGTCCCGGCGATCCTGCCCGACGGCTCGATCGCCCCGGAGTCGCTGTCGGAGATCATCGAGTCGGTCGCGGTCGACGTGCCGGACACGACGACGCCGGACGCGCACGCGCTGACCGGCCGCCCGGCACCCGACCGGACCGCCGCCTCCGGTGAGGCCGCCGACACCGGGGAGCACCGATGAGGCCCGAGTACTACCTGCTGCTCTCGGCGCTGCTGTTCACCATCGGCGCCGTCGGCGTCCTGGTGCGGCGCAACGCCGTGGTCGTGTTCATGTGCATCGAGCTCATGCTGAACGCGGTGAACCTGACCCTGGTCACGTTCTCGCGCATCAACGGCAACCTCGACGGCCAGGTGATGGCCCTGTTCGTGATGGTCGTCGCGGCCTGTGAGGTCGTCGTCGGGCTCGCGATCATCACGGCGATCTTCCGCACCCGCCAGTCGTCGTCGGTGGACGACGCGAACCTCTTGAAGTACTAGGAGCGCGCTGGTGACCGTCCTTCTCGCACAGGCCGCCCCGCAGGCGACCGGCGCCGCCTCGCTGGCCTGGTTGCTGATCGCGCTCCCCGCGGCCGGTGCACTCGTGCTCTTCCTCGCCGGACGGCGGGCCGACGCCTGGGGCCACTGGCTCGGCGTCGCGACCGTCGTCGGCGCGTTCGTCGTCGGTGTGACGATATTCCTGCAGACCCTCGGTCTGCCCGCCGACGAGCGGCTGCGCGAGCAGTCGCTGTGGTCCTGGATGTCCTCCGGCGCGCTGGAGGTCGACTTCGGGCTCCGGATCGACACGCTGTCGCTGACGTTCGTACTGCTGATCACCGGGGTCGGGGCGCTCATCCACCTCTACTCGGTCGGCTACATGAGCCACGACCCGAACCGGCGGCGGTTCTTCGCGCAGCTGAACCTGTTCGTCGCCGCGATGCTGGTGCTGGTCCTCGGCAACAACTTCGTGATGCTCTACCTCGGCTGGGAGGGCGTCGGTCTGGCGTCGTACCTGCTGATCGGCTTCTACCAGGACCGGCCCTCCGCGGCGACGGCGGCGAAGAAGGCCTTCCTGATGAACCGGGTCGGCGACGTCGGCCTGGCGATCGCGATCTTCCTGCTCTGGCTGGAGCTCGGGACCCTGCAGTACACCGAGGTCTTCGCCCGCATCGGCGAGGTCGGCGGCGGCACGGTCCTCGCGATCACGCTGCTGCTCCTGCTCGGCGCCTGCGGAAAGTCCGGCCAGTTCCCGCTGCAGTCCTGGCTCCCGGACGCGATGGAGGGCCCGACCCCGGTCTCGGCCCTCATCCACGCGGCCACGATGGTCACCGCGGGCGTCTACCTCATCGCCCGGGCCTCGCCGATCTACAACCTGTCCGAGACCGGACGGCTGGTCGTCGCGATCATCGGTGTCATCACGCTGATGATCGGCGCGATCATCGGCTGCGCCTACGACGACATCAAGAAGGTCCTGGCCTACTCCACGGTCAGCCAGATCGGCTACATGATCCTCGCCGTCGGGCTCGGGCCGGCCGGCTACGCGCTGGGCATCCTGCACCTGCTGACGCACGGCTTCTTCAAGGCCGGGCTCTTCCTCGGCGCCGGTTCGGTCATGCACGCCATGAACGACGACGTCGACATGCGCCGCTTCGGCGGCCTGTGGCGGAAGATGCCGGTCACCTTCGTGACCTTCGGCCTCGGCTACCTCGCGCTGATCGGCTTCCCGTTCCTGTCCGGCTACTTCTCCAAGGACGCGATCATCGAGGCCGCGTTCGCACAGGAGGGCTGGCAGGGCTGGGTGTTCGGCGGGCTCGCGACGCTCGCGGCCGGTCTGACCGCCTTCTACATGACCCGCCTGATGATCATGACGTTCTTCGGTGCGGAGCGCTGGCGCACGGTGCAGTCCACCGACGGCCGCGACTACCACCCGCACGAGTCCCCGGCGACGATGACCGTCCCGATGATCGTGCTGGCCGTCGGCTCCGTCTTCGGCGGCGGCGTGCTCTACGGGATGGTCCCGGAGTGGCTCGCCCCGGTCGTGGGGGAGCGCCTCGAGCTCGAGGGCGGCGCCCTGCCGCACGCGGTGATCCCGTGGCTGGTCGTCGGCGTCTCGCTGCTCGGCGTGCTGGCGGGTTACCTGTTCGTCGGCCGCTCCCCGGTGCCGGTGGAGCGCCCGCAGCGGGTGTCGCCGGTCGTCGCCGCGGCCCGTGCCGACCTCGGCGCGAACGCCTTCAACGAGGCGTTCATCGAGCGGCCCGGCATCGTCCTCACGCGGGCGCTCGCCTGGTTCGACGACCGCGGGATCGACGGGGCCGTCAACGGCACCGCGTCGGCGTTCGGCGGCGGTTCCAGCCGCCTGCGCCGGCTCCAGACCGGCTTCGTCCGGTCCTACGCACTCTCGATGCTCGGCGGGGCGGTCATCGTCGTCGCCGCGATGCTGGCGGTGAGGTTCGTCTCATGACCCCCCTGGACACGGCTCCCATCGTCCCCGGCTCCGGGGGCAACCCGTTCCTGATCGTCCTGCTGCTGGTGCCGGTCGTCGGCGCGCTGGTCATGTACCCGCTGCGCGCCAACACCGGGCTCGCGAAGGCGGTTGCGATGGCGACGGCGCTGCTGGAGCTGGTACTCGTCGTCGTCGCGTGGGCGCTCTACTCCATCCCCGCGGCGCAGGCCGGCGCCCGGTTCCAGCTCGAGTTCTCGATGTCCTGGATCCCCGCGTTCGGTACGCACATCGCGTTCGGCGTCGACGGCATCGCGCTGGCGCTGATCGGGCTCACCGCGTTCCTGGTGCCCGGCCTGATGCTGTTCGCGTGGGCGGAGAAGCTGCCCGAGGGCCGCTCGGCCGCCGGATACTTCGCGCTGCTGCTGGCGACCCAGGCGACGCTGGTCGGTGTCTTCGCCGCCACCGACGTCTTCCTGTTCTACGTGTTCTTCGAGGCCATGCTGGTCCCGATGTACTTCCTGATCGGCCGCTTCGGCGGGCCGCGCCGGCAGTACGCGGCGGTGAAGTTCTTCCTGTACTCGCTGCTCGGCGGCCTCATCATGCTGGCGTCGCTGATCGGGCTGTTCGTGGTCAGCGAGCAGCAGCTGGGCCAGGGCACGTTCACCTGGGCCGACCTGCAGGCGATGGCGTCGAGCGTGCCGGAGTCGACCCAGATCTGGCTGTTCCTCGGCTTCTTCGTCGCGTTCGCGATCAAGGCGCCGCTCGTGCCGTTCCACACCTGGCTGCCCGACGCCGGTGCCGAGGCCCCGATCGTCGGCGCGGTGCTGCTGGTCGGCGTGCTGGACAAGGTCGGTACCTACGGCTTCCTGCGCTACCTGCTGCCGCTGTTCCCGCAGGCGTCGCAGACCCTGGCGCCGCTGGTGCTGGTGCTCGCCGTCGCCGGGATCGTCTACGCCGCGCTGCTCGCGGTCGCCCAGACCGACATGGGCCGGTTCGTCGCCTACACCTCGGTGGCGCACTTCGGCTTCATCGCGCTCGGGGTGTTCGCGTTCTCCTCGCAGGCCTTCGCCGGCGCGACGCTCTACATGGTCAACCACGGTCTCTCGACCGGCATGCTGTTCGTCATGGTCGGCGTGCTGATCAGCCGCGGCGGCTCGCGCCTGATCGCCGACTACGGCGGCGTCGCGAAGCTCGCCCCGGTGATGGCGGGCTGTCTGCTGCTGGCCGGGATGAGCTCGCTGGCGCTGCCCGGCACGAACTCGTTCGTCTCGGAGTTCCTGGTGCTGGTCGGCTCGTTCCCGAACCGGCCGGTGTTCACCGTGATCGCGACGATCGGCATCATCTTCGCCGCGCTCTACGTGCTGTGGTTCTACCAGCGCACGATGCAGGGCCCGGTGCGCGGCACCGCGGTCATGGCGGCGCTGGAGCGCGGCGGCGCGGGCGGCCCGGGGTCGATGATCGACCCGGCGGTCGCCGCGCAGCGCAAGGGCTCCGGCTTCCCCGACCTCACGGGTCGCGAGATCGGCGTGCTCGTGCCGCTGATCGTCGCGATCGTGGTGCTCGGCTTCTACCCGGGCCCGGTGCTCGACCTGATCAACCCGTCGGTGACGGCGACGATGACCGAGCTCGGCCTGCCCGACCCGGTCGTCGCTGGAGGGATCGCTCGATGAGCTCGTTGGTTCTCCCCGCCCAGGTGGCTCCGATCGAGATGCCCGCGGTCGACTGGGCGGCCACCGCGCCGCTGTGGATCGTGTTCGCGGGTGCCTGCGTGTCGGTGCTGCTGGAGGCGTTCCTCCCGCGGCACCAGCGCTGGCCGGTCCAGGTCGTGCTGACCGGGCTGACCCTGGTCGCGGCGCTCGTCGCGCTGGCCGGGTACGCGCTCGGGTCCCCGGCGGCGGTGCTGACCTTCGGCGCCGCGCTGTCGGTGGACGCGCCGTCGCTGTTCCTGTGGGGCACCCTGATCGTCCTCGCGATTCCCAGCCTGCTGCTGATCGCGGACCGGTCGGTGGAGCCGGGCGGGGTGTTCGTGGCCTCGGCCGCCGAGCGGGCCGCGGTCCGCTCCGGCGGTGGCCCGGCCACCCCGGCCGGCGGCGAGCACGTCGACCGCTCCTACGGGGCACCCGACGAGACACCGACGATGCAGACCGAGCCGTTCCCGTTCGTGCTGTTCGCGCTCGGCGGCATGATGGCGTTCGTCGCGGCGAACGACCTGCTCACGATGTTCATCGCCCTCGAGGTCCTGTCGCTGCCGCTGTACCTGATGTGCGGGCTGGCGCGGCGCCGCCGGCTGCTGTCGCAGGAGTCCGCAGTCAAGTACTTCCTGCTCGGCGCGTTCGGCTCGGCGTTCTTCCTCTACGGCATCGCGCTGCTCTACGGCTACGCGGGCTCGGTGCGGCTCTCGGCGATCTCCCAGGCCGCCGCGGGCACCCTGGCGTCGGACACGCTGCTGTTCGCGGGCCTGGCGCTGCTGCTGGTGGGGCTGCTGTTCAAGGGCTCGGTCGCCCCGTTCCACACCTGGACCCCGGACGTCTACCAGGGCGCCCCGACGCCGGTCACGGCGTTCATGGCGGCGTGCACGAAGGTCGCCGCGTTCGGTGCGATCGCCCGGGTGCTCTACGTCGGCTTCGGCAGCACCGTCTGGGAGTGGCGCGGCGTGCTGTGGGTGGTCGCGGTCGTCTCGATGGTCGTCGGCGCGGTGCTGGGGCTCACCCAGACCGATGTGAAGCGCATGATCGCCTACTCCTCGATCGCGCACGCCGGGTTCATCCTGCTCGGCGCCATGGCGCTGACGCCGCAGGGCACGTCCGGGCTGATGTTCTACCTGCTGGCCTACGGCTTCACGACGGTCGCGGTCTTCGGGATCATCTCGCTGGTCCGCACCGGTGACGGCGAGGCCTCGGACCTGGCGGCCTGGGCGGGCCTGGCGAAGCGGTCGCCGCTCGTCGCCGGGATCATGACGTTCCTGCTGCTCGCGCTCGCCGGCATCCCGCTGACCAGCGGGTTCACCGCCAAGTTCGCGGTGTTCTCGGCGGCGTCGGCGGACGGCATGGTGCCGCTGGTGGTGATCGCGCTGGTCGCGTCCGCGGTGGCCGCGTTCTTCTACCTGCGCATCGTGGTGCTCATGTACTTCCGGGAGCCCGCCGAGGACGGTCCGGCCGTCGTCGTGCCCGGGGCGTTCACCACCGTGGCCATCACCCTGGGCACGCTGGCGACCCTCGTTCTCGGGATTCTTCCCACACCCGTCCTCGAATGGGCCGCCAGCGGCGCGTTCTCGGGCTGACGTTCGTAGGCTGTGGGGGTGGAGACACAGAGTGTGGCCGGGATCCGGATGGCCGATCCGGTCCTGGCCGAGGCCACCGCTGACGGGCTCAAGCGGGTCGAGGACCTGCTGCACCGCGAGGTGCACAGCGACTACGAGTTCGTCACCGAGACCTCGTTGCACCTGATCGACGCGGGGGGCAAGCGGTTCCGTCCGCTGTTCACGCTGCTCGCGGCGCAGGTGGGACCGCATCCCGAACGCGATGAGGTGATCACGGCGGCCGCCGTGGTGGAGCTGATCCACCTGGCGACGCTGTACCACGACGACGTGATGGACGAGGCGTCCATGCGGCGGGGCGCGGAGTCCGCGAACTCGCGCTGGGACAACTCGATCGCGATCCTGACCGGGGACTTCCTGTTCGCGCACGCGTCGCGGCTGGTCGCCGACCTGGGGCCGGACGCGGTGCGGATCATCGCCGAGACGTTCGCGCTGCTCGTGACCGGTCAGATGCGCGAGACCCGCGGCCCCAAGGCGTCCGACGACCCGGTGCAGCACTACCTGCGGGTGGTCGCGGAGAAGACCGGGTCGCTCATCGCGACCTCGGGCCGCTACGGCGGCATGTTCTCCGGCGCACCCGCCGAGCACGTCGAGGCGCTGCGGACCTTCGGCGAGGTCATCGGGGCGGCGTTCCAGATCTCCGACGACATCATCGACATCGCGTCGCCGTCGGACGACTCGGGCAAGACGCCCGGCACCGACCTGCGCGAGGGCGTGCACACCCTGCCGATGCTCTACGCCCTGCGCGACGGCGACGACTCCGCCGACGCGCGCAGGCTGCGTCAGCTGCTGGCCGCTCCGATCAGCGACGACGACGAGGTGGCCGAGGCGCTGGAGCTGCTCCGCTCCGGTGACGCGCTGGTCAAGGCCCGCGAGACCGTCGCCGGGTACGCCGACCGGGCGCGCGCCGAGCTGGCCGTACTACCGCCGTGCCCGGCGATCGAGGCGCTGCGGACGCTGACCGACTACACGGTGGAGCGGGTGGGCTGAGGTGCCGGTGGGCGTCGCCGTCGCAGCAGGTCGACGGTGAAGACCACCAGCGCCAGCCAGACGAGGGCGAACCCGGCCCAGCGGGCCGGGGCCATCGTCTGGCCGACCACCAGCACGCCCCACAGGAACTGCAGTGTGGGGTTGATGTAGAGCAGCACCCCGAGGGTCGTCAGCGGCAGCCGTCGCGCCGCGGAGCCGTAGAGCAGCAGCGGCAGCGCCGTCGCCGGGCCCGCGGACAGCATGAGCAGCAGGTGCCACGGGCCGTGCCCGGTGAACGTGCCGCCGCCGGAGAGCGCCACGACGACGAGGAACACCGCGGCCGGCACGACGAGTACGAGGCCCTCCGCGGTCAGCCCGGCTGCGGCGGGCAGCGGCGCGGTCGCCTTGAACAGTCCGTAGATCCCGAACGAGCAGGCCAGCGCCATCGACAGCCACGGCACCGTCCCGTTCCCGACGGCGATGACGACGACGGCCGTCGCCGCCAGCCCCAGCGCCACCCACTGCGCGGGCCGCAGCCGCTCCCGCAGGACGAGGACGCCGAACAGCACCCCGACCAGCGGGGTCATGTAGTAGCCGAGCGCGGACTCGACGATCAGTCCCACCGACACGCCCCAGATGAACAGGCCCCAGTTCACCGCGATGAACACCGCGGCGGCGGCGGTCGCGAGCCATCCCCGGACACCGAGCCCGCGCACGTCGCCCCACCCGCGCAGCACGGTCAGCACCAGCGACATCAGCACCGCGGTCCACAGCACGCGGTGGGCGAGCACCTCCAGCGGCGCCGCGGGGTCCAGCAGCGGCCAGAACGCCGGGAACAGGCCCCACAGGACGTACGCGCCGACGCCCGCAGTGAGCCCGGCGGGGTTCCGCTCACTCCGTTCGGGTGTGGTTCGTTCGGGGGAACGAGCGGTGGTCATGGTCGCTTCGGGTGGTCGGTCACGGGCACGATGATCCGGTACGGGTGGGCTCCCGCGCGAGACGACGGCGGGGCGGGCACGATCCGTGATACCAAGCACGGCGACAGCGGTCCGGGACGGTCCCGGGCGGACGGAGGTCCGGCATGGGCTGGATGTGGGTACTGCTGGCGGTGCTCGTGGTCCTGGTGGCGGCGGGGGTACTGGTGTCCCGTCGCCGCGGAGGGACCGTCGAGGGCGGTCCGGAGGCCACGGGGACGCCCGACACGGCGGAGGTGCCCGACGGGCCGGGCCCGGGGCGCGACCCCGGGACCGTGGGGCTGTTCGACACCGCGGGGGCGGTCGACCCGTCCGCCGCGGCGGCCGGGGCGCACACGCCCTCGCCGGACGTCGCACCGTCGCCCTCCTCGGCGGACGGTGCGGGGGAGTGGTCCGGCCCCGGGGCGACAGCGGGCGGGCCCACCGGGAACCGCGATGCACCGGGCGGGCACGGGCTGTCCGGCGGGACGGAGGCCGACCCGGCGCCCGGGGGCCGGCCGGCGGACGTCGCGCCCGGAGTCACGGCGACGGCCCCGGACCTGTCCGGTCCGGAGACGTCGGGTCGCGGTGCCGACGGGGACGGAGCCGACGGGGACGGTGTCACCGCGGGCGGGGCCGGTCCGGGCGGCGACGACACGCCCACGACCGACGGCGTCGCCGCCCTGTCCCAGGACGGTGCGGACCACGACGGCGCAGCCGCGGACGGTGAGTCCCACGACGGCGCAGCCGCGGACGGTGCGGTCCACGACGGTCCGGCGGATGACGGTGCCGCCGGCTCCGTCCCGGTCCCGTTGGAGCCGAGCAGTGCCGCCACGACCGCGGACGTCGCCACGACCGCGGACGCGGCCACGGCCCCCGCGGTCCCCCTCCCGCGCCCCGAGAGCGACCCTGCGCCGCCGGACGGGCCGGCCGAGGACGACGAGCCGGCCGGCCGCCACGCCCTGCGCGACGACGTCGAACCGGCCCCGCTGCCCGAGCCGGGCCCCGCGCCGGCCGACGACGGCCCGCCCGCACCGCTGTCGATCCCGTCGCGGCCGCGACAGGACGCCGGTGGCTCGGCGCTGGCGGCGCTCGATTCCATGATCATCGGCCCGTCCGCGGCGTCCGCGCCGCTGCCCCCGGGGGTGCGTCCGGGGCCGTACCCGGACTCGGTGCTCGCCCCCACCGACGGTGGCGACCCGCCCGAGACGCACCGGGTGAAGGTGCACAGCGGTTCGCGGAGGTTCCACCCGCCCGAGTCGCCGTACTACGTCCGCACCCGCGCGGACCTGTACTTCACCGCGGAGGGCGCGGCGCGGGCGGCCGGGTTCATCGCCTGGCACGAACGCCCCGGGGCCCGCTGAGCCCCAGCGCCTCCGGACACACGACGGCCCCGGTACTCCTCGGAGTACCGGGGCCGCGGTGTGGCGCGGGCCGGGACCTAGACGATGGTCCAGGTGTCGCGGCCGTTGAGCAGGGCCTGCAGGTCCGCGTCGGGCTTGGCGTCGCGGGCGGCCTGCACCTGGGCGCGGGCGGCGTCGTCGTAGGTGGTGCGGTCGGTGTTGCGGAACACCCCGGTGACGGTGTGGGTGAGGTCCTGGTCCGAGAGCCGGGACAGGGCGAAGGCCAGCTCGTGGTCGGCGGCGTCGTGCACGACGATCTGTGCGGCGTCCACCGAGGCGGTCTCGACGACCTTGAGCTTGAACCCGTCCTGCACCACGGCGTGCGAGCCCTCGGCGCCGAAGACGATCGGCTCTCCGTGGACGACGGGGATGAGCCGGTTGTCGGTGTCGCCCTTGCGGAGCACGTCGAAGCTGCCGTCGTTGAAGATGGGGCAGTCCTGGAAGATCTCGACCAGGGCGGAGCCGCGGTGCTCGGCGGCGGCCTGGAGCACGGCGGTGAGGCTCTTGCGGTCGGAGTCCAGGGCCCGTCCGACGAAGCTCGCCTCGGCCCCGAGGGCCAGCGAGATCGGGTTGAACGGGTGGTCCAGTGATCCCATCGGGGTGGACTTGGTGACCTTCCCGACCTCGGAGGTCGGGGAGTACTGGCCCTTGGTCAGCCCGTAGATCCGGTTGTTGAACAGCAGGATCTTGATGTTGACGTTGCGGCGCAGCGCGTGGATCAGGTGGTTGCCACCGATGGAGAGCGCGTCGCCGTCGCCGGTCACGACCCAGACGCTGAGGTCCTCGCGGCTGGTCGCGAGACCGGTCGCGATGGTCGGGGCGCGGCCGTGGATGGAGTGCATCCCATAGGTGTTGAGGTAGTACGGGAATCGCGAGCTGCAGCCGATGCCGGACACGAACACGGTGTTCTCGCGCTTGATGCCCAGGGTGGGGAGGAACTGGCGGACGGCGGCGAGGACGGCGTAGTCGCCGCAGCCGGGGCACCAGCGGACCTCCTGGTCGGAGGTGTAGTCCTTCGCGGTCTGCTTCGCGTCCGTGGTCGGGACGCCGTCGAGGCCGCCGATGGACGGCAGGCCCAGGTCGGTGGCGGTCATGCCTGCGCTCCAGTGGTCTCGTTGGCGATGTCGGACGCCGACTCCGGGTGCTTGCCGGTGAGGTAGTCCAGGAAGACGTCCTGGAGCTCCTCGGCACCGAACGGGAGCCCGGCGACCTTGGTGTAGCTCTTGACGTCGACCAGGTGCTCGGCGCGCAGCAGCATGGCGAGCTGACCGAGGTTCATCTCGGGGCAGAGCACCGTGCGGTAGCCGCCCAGGATCTCGCCGAGGTTGGCCGGCATCGGGTTGAGGTTGCGCAGGTGCACCGTGGCGACCGAGTGGCCCAGCTTGCGCACGCGCCGCGCCGCCGCGTTGATCGGGCCGTAGGTCGAGCCCCAGCCGATGACGAGGAAGTCCGCGTCGCCGTCGGGGTCGTCGACCACGAGGTCGGGGACGTCGATGCCGTCGATCTTGGCCTGGCGCAGCCGGACCATGCGGTCGTGGTTGTCGGGGTCGTAGGAGATCGAGCCGCGCCCGTCGGCCTTCTCCAGTCCACCGACCCGGTGCTCCAGCCCGGCGGTGCCCGGGATCGCCCACGGCCGGGCCAGGGTCTCGGGGTCACGCAGATACGGCCAGAACTCGCCGGACCCGTCGGGGGCGTTGGGTTCGGTCGCGAACCCCGGGTCCACCGTCGGCAACGACTCGACGTCGGGGATCTTCCACGGCTCGGAGCCGTTGGCCAGCGCCCCGTCGGAGAGCAGCATGACCGGGGTGCGGTACTCGACCGCGATCGCGGCGGCCTCGACCGCGGCGATGAAGCAGTCCCCCGGCGTGCAGGGGGCGATCACCGGCAGCGGTGCCTCCCCGTTGCGCCCGTGCAGGGCCTGGAGCAGGTCGGCCTGCTCGGTCTTGGTCGGCAACCCCGTCGAGGGCCCACCACGCTGCACGTCGATGACCAGCAGCGGCAGTTCCAGGGCGACGGCCAGGCCGACGGTCTCGGCCTTGAGCGCGATCCCCGGCCCCGACGTGGTGGTCACGCCGAGTGCCCCGCCGAAGGCTGCGCCGAGGGCGGCGCCGACACCGGAGATCTCGTCCTCGGCCTGGAACGTGGTCACGCCGAAGGCCTTGTGCTTGGACAGCTCGTGGAGGATGTCCGAAGCCGGGGTGATCGGGTAGGTCCCCAGGAACACCGGCAGGCTCGTCGTCCGCCCCGCGGCGATGAGCCCGTAGGCCAGGGCGACGTTCCCGGTGATCTGCCGGTAGGTTCCCGGCGCCAGGCGGGCCGGCGCGACCTCGTAGGTCACCGCGAACGCCTCGGTCGTCTCCCCGTAGGCGTGCCCCGCACGGAACGCCAGGATGTTGGCCTCGGCGATGTCGGGCTTCTTCGCGAACTTCTCCCGCAGGAACCGCTCGGTCGACTCGCTGGGGCGGTGGTACATCCAGGACAGCAGACCCAGGGCGAACATGTTCTTCGCCCGCTCGGCGTCCTTCTTCGACAGCCCGGTCTCCTCCAGGGCGCCGCGGGTCAGGGTCGCCATCGCGACCCCGTGTACCGCGTAGGGCTCCAGCGAGCCGTCCTCCAGCGGGTTCGCCGCGTAACCGACTTTGGTCAGGTTCCGCTTCGTGAACTCGTCGGTGTTGACGATCAACACCCCGCCCTGGGGCAGGTCGCCGATATTGGCCTTCAGTGCCGCCGGGTTCATCGCCACCAGCACGTCGGGGCGGTCACCGGGGGTGAGGATGTCGTAGTTCGCGAAGTGCAGCTGGAACGACGAGACGCCCGGCAGGGTCCCGGCAGGTGCCCGGATCTCCGCGGGGAAGTTCGGCAGTGTCGACAGGTCGTTGCCGAAATTCGCGGTCTCGGAGGTGAAGCGGTCCCCGGTCAGCTGCATGCCGTCACCGGAGTCGCCGGCGAACCGGATGACCACCCGGTCGCGCTGGACGACCTCGGAGTCGCGTGCCTCGACGGGGGTGTCGCTGGTCGTCATGGGCTGATGGTCCCCAGTTCGGCGTCGAAATGTGCCTCGATACGTCGAGGTTAACTCCCGGTTCGGGCCCCTGTCCGGAGACCCGGAGCCACGTCACATAACCTGAGTTACGTTCGTGGTGACGGTCACTTCCTGCTGATCTTCTTCTGCAGTGCGGCGACACGTTCCGCGAACGCCTCGGAGTGCACCGTCTCGGCCTGCGCGCGGACCTCGACGTCGGTGGCGTCGGCGTGCGCGGCGAGCCGGGAGGTGATCCGCATCGTCGCCTTGGTGGTGACGATCAGGTCCCGCGGCGCGGCGGCCGCCCGGCCCGCGAGCTCGCGGGCGCCTGCCATCAGGTCCTCGTCGCTGTCGTAGGCACGCCAGGCCAGGCCGACGCGCTCGGCCTCGCGGGCGTCGAGGACGTCGCCGAACAGGGTCATCGCCGCGGTGCCCTGGGCGCCGAGAGCGCGCTGGGCCATCCACGTGTAGCCGCCGCCGGGGTGCAGGCCCAGCTGCATGAAGCGGACGTCGAACCTCGCGCTCGGGCCGGCCAGCCGGACGTCGCAGGCCAGGGCCAGGTTGATCCCGGCGCCGACGGCGGCGCCGTTGACCGCGGCCAGGGTCGGCAGCGGAGACGAGGCGATGGCGAGGAATCCGGAGTAGACGCGCTTGAGCGTGGCGGGGTCGGCCTCCTGCAGCTCGGCGAGGTCACCGCCCGCGCAGAAGGCGGGTGCCTGCCCGGTGACGACGATCGCGCCGACCGAGTCGTCGGCGTTCGCGGCCTCGACGGCGGCGACGAGCTTCTGCGAGAGGTCCAGGTTCAGCGCGTTGCGTCGTGCCGGGTTGGACACGGTGAGCACCGCGACACCGTCGGTGACCTCGGTGCGGACCTCTGTCGTGACATCGCCGTCGCTCATGGGCCCGACTCTTCCACGCCGGGTTAGCCTCACGCACGTGACGGGTGCACAGGTGACCGGGCGGGCCGAGCTGCCCCGCCATCACGCCGGCTGCTTCGCCTGCGGTGACGGTCCCGGCGGGCTGCGGATGCGCTTCGACGACCCGGGCCCCGACTCCGACGGGCGGGCCCGGGTGACGGGGGCGGTCGTCGTCGCCGACGCACACGAGGGCGCGCCCGGGCTGGCGCACGGCGGCGTACTGGCCACGGCGATGGACGAGCTGTTCGGCGCGCTCCAGCACCACCTCGACGGCCACTTCGTGACCGCGGAGCTGACCACCCGCTACCGGGCGCCGGTGCCGCTCGGCACGACGCTGCACCTCGACGCGGTGATCGAGTCGGTCGACGGGCGCAAGCTGCGGGTCCGCGGCACGGGCAGGCTCGACGCCCCGGACGGCACCGTCGCGGTGTCGGCGACGGCGCTCTTCCTGGGCGTCACGCTCGACCACTTCCGCCGCTACGCCCCCGAGGGCACCCGCTTCCGGGAGCGGCACGCGCGCTGAGCCGCGGTCGGGGCGGGTCACACCCGGGAACGCACTGCCCGGTTCGTCCGTTGACCCGGATGACCCCCGTAGGACCGCACGGAAAGGCGACCCCGGCGTGCACAGCCACATGAACGGTCTGAAGACGGCCGTCCTCCTCGGCGCGATGAGCGCCCTGATCCTCGCGATCGGCGGGGTCCTGGGCGGGCGCGGCGGACTGGTCATCGCGCTCGTCATCGCGTTCGCGGTGAACGGGTGGGCCTACTTCAACTCGGCGAAGACGGCGCTGCGGTCCATGCACGCCCAGCCGATCACCGAGGCCGAGTACCCGCAGCTGTTCCGGATCGTCCGCGAGCTCAGCCAGCGGGCCCGCCAGCCCATGCCGTCGCTGCACATCAGCCCGACCGACGCGCCGAACGCGTTCGCCACGGGCCGCAACCCGCGGCACGCCGCGGTCTGCGTGACCACCGGTCTGCTGCACCTGCTCGACGAGCGCGAGCTGCGCGCCGTCATCGGCCACGAGCTCAGCCACGTCTACAACCGCGACATCCTGATCTCCTCGATCGCCGGTGCGCTCGCCTCGGCGGTGTCGTTCCTCGCGAACTTCGCGATGTTCGCCTCGATCTTCGGCGGCGGCGACGAGGACCGCCCGAACCCGATCGCGATCATCCTGGTCGCGATGCTGGGGCCGATCGCGGCCGGCGTCGTGCAGATGGCCGTCAGCCGGTCCCGGGAGTACCAGGCCGATGCGTCGGGTGCCGAGCTCACCGGGGACCCGCTGGGCCTGGCCTCGGCGCTGCACAAGCTCAAGTACGGCACCGCGGCCGCTCCGCTGCCCCCGGACCCGCGCCTCACCGCGCAGTCGCACCTGATGATCGCCAACCCGTTCCGGCCCGGGGAGAAGATGGCGAGGTGGTTCTCCACCCACCCGCCGATCGAGGACCGGATCGCGCGGCTCCAGCAGATGGCCCGCCGCTGACCGGACCGTTCCGGGGGTGGTTGCGTGTCCCCGGGTCGCTGTTCCGTAACGGTTCGGGGTACCGCGAGCGATGGAACTCTCAGAGCAGAGCTCCCCCTGCGGAAGAGGACCCATGAGCGAGACCCCGTCCCAGAAGCCCCGCCACGCACTCACCGACACCGGTGGGACGCCGTCGGTGCCGCTCCAGGACGGCCCGGTCGAGGTGCCGTCACCGGCGCGTCCGGGGGACGACGTGGTCACCTGGGCCGGCCCGGGGGAGCAGGTCGCGCTGCCGACGGCCCGGTCGTCCTCGGACGCCGACGCACCGGTCGCGCCGACCGCCGATGCGGACGTCCCGGCCCCCTCCGCCCCGGACACCGACACGGACACACCGGTCGCGCCCACCCCGGACGCGGAGCCGCAGCCCCGTGCCCCTCGGGCGGCCGCGCCGGACACGATGCCCGACGGCGGGTCCTCCGACGACGCGCCCACCACCGCGCTGCCCGTCGTCCCGCGTCCCCGCGACGCGGCCGGTCCCGGTCGGCAGCGGCCGGTCGGCGGCCCGTCCCGGCAGGCCCCGGGCGCCTACGTCCCCGGGCAGTACGCCGCGGCGGCCCCGCGACACCCGTCCCGACCGATGGCGCCCCGGCACCCCGCGGCGGGCCGGCCCCCGGCGATGCGGCGCCGGCCGGAGCGAATCCCCTCGGGACCCGCAGCACAGGCGCCGGCCGTCCAGCGGCTCCCCGAGCCGTTCCGCGCGGCCCCGCTGCCCGAGGGCGGCGGTACCCGGACCTCCGGTGGCTTCCGGCTGCCCGACTTCCCGGCCCGCGCCCGACCGGTACTGCCCGCCGTCCTGGGCGCGGCGGCCGCGGTCGTCCTGGCCCTCGGTGTCGTCGCCGGGGTCACCGGCACGTCGGACGCGTCGCCGGCGCCCGCGCCCGCCCCCGTGTCCACTCCCTGACCGATCTGCTTGTATCCCCGCCGTGGGGATCTCCTGGGACGACTACCGCAGCCACGACGCCGTCGGGCTGGCCGCACTCGTCGCCGCGGGTGAGGTGAGCGCGGCCGACCTGCTGGAGGCCGCCGTCGCCCGCGCCGACGCCGTCGAGCCGGGCCTCAACGCCATCCGACTGCGCCTCGACGACGCCGCCCGCTCCCGCGCACGCGGCCCGCTGACCGGGCCGTTCGCGGGCGTCCCGTTCCTGGTGAAGGACCTCGCCCAGCACGTCGCCGGGGTCCCGACGGCGTCCGGCTCCCGTCCGCTCGCCGACCATCCGCGCCCCGAGACGTCGACGGTGGTCCGGCGCTGGACCGAGGCCGGTCTCGTCGTGTTCGGACGAACCGCCACCCCCGAGTTCGGTGCCCGCGCCGTCACCGAGCCCGCGCTCGGCGGCCCGACCCGCAACCCGTGGGACCCCGGCCGCACTCCCGGCGGCAGCTCCGGCGGGTCCGCCGCGGCCGTCGCCGCCGGGATCGTCCCCGCGGCCGGCGCGAGCGACGGCGGCGGCTCCATCCGCATCCCGGCCGCCGCCTGCGGGCTGTTCGGGCTCAAGCCGGGCCGCGGCGTGACGACGTCCGGGCCGGACGTCGCCGAGGGTTTCCACGGCGCGGCGGTGCAGGGCGTGCTGTCGCGGACCGTGCGGGACTCGGCGGCCCTGCTCGACGTGTCGGCCGGGCCGGAACCGGAGGGCCCCTACATCGTGCGTCCGCCGGAGCGCCCCTACGCCGACGCCGTCCGGGACGACCCGGCGCCGCTGCGGATCGGGCTGGCCACCGCCTCGCCGCTGGGCACCGACGTCGACCCCGAGGCGGTCGCCGCGGCCACCGACGCCGCCCAGCTGCTGACCTCCCTCGGGCACGTCGTGGAGGAGTCCGCCCCCGCCCTCGACGGCCGGGCGCTGGCCACCGACTTCCTCACCACCTGGTTCTCCACGATCTCGGCCCAGGTGGCGGCGGCGCGGGCGCTGACCGGCTGCGGCGACGACGCCTTCGAGATCGAGACCCGGGTCATGGCCGCGATCGGCCGCGCCACCCCCGCGCCGGACTACCTCGCCGCGCTCGCCCGCCGCCAGGACCACACCCGCGCGCTGGCCGCATTCCACGAGCGCTACGACCTGCTCCTCACCCCGACCCTGGCCCGGCCGCCGTGGCCGATCGGGGAGCTGGCGCTGCCCGCCCCGGCCCGGATCGGCGCGCAGGCGCTGCTGCGGGCCGGCGCGTCCGGCCTGTTCGGACGGCTCGGCCTGGTCGAGAGCCTGGTCGACGCCAACTTCGCCCCGGTGCCCTACACCCAGCTGGCGAACCTGACCGGGCGGCCCGCGTCGTCGGTGCCGCTGTACCGGACGGCGTCCGGGCTGCCGCTGGGCGTGCAGTTCGTCGGGCGGCCGGGGTCCGAGCCGCTGCTGCTCGCCCTGGCGGCGCAGCTGGAGCGGGCGCGGCCGTGGGCGCACCTGCGGCCCGCGGTCTAGGGGCCGACGAGCCGCGCGAGCTCCCGCACCCGTTCCCGCTGCACCCCGGCCGCGGCCGGGGCGTGGTGCAGCAGACCGTCGACGGCGTGCACCAGGGTCCGCGGGAGCCCCTCCGGGTCCGCCGTGCCGGGAGCCCGCCCGCTCGCCCGACCACCACGATCGGCGACAGCCTGTCGATCGTGGGCGTATGGCGTGGCGGGCGGGAGGTGTCCGGCCGCGCCGGGGTCGGCCCGGCTACCGATAGTTGGTGAACTGCAGCGCGATGCCGAAGTCCTTGGACTTGAGCAGCGCGATGACGGCCTGCAGGTCGTCCTTCTTCTTGCCCGAGACGCGCAGCTGGTCGCCCTGGATCTGGGCCTGGACGCCCTTGAGCTTCTCGTCGCGGATGGCCTTGCTGATCTCCTTGGCCTTGTCCTGCGCGATGCCCTGCAGGATCTTGCCGCCGGCCTTGTAGGCCTTGCCCGACAGCTGGGGCTCGTCCACCTCGAGGGCTTTCAGGCTGATCGAGCGCTTGATCAGCTTCTCCTTGAACACCTCGATCCCGGCGAGCAGCCGCTCCTCGGTGTCGGACTCGAAGGTCACGGCCTCCTCGCCGGCCCATGCGACCGTCGTGTTGGTGCCGCGAAAGTCGAAGCGCTGCGACAGCTCCTTGGCGGCCTGGTTCAGGGCGTTGTCCACCTCCTGGCGCTCCACCTTGCTCACGACGTCGAACGACGGGTCGGCCATCGGTCACTCCCTCGGGTCGGTCGGGGCCCCCTCGTCGGGGGCCGTCGGTCGTGTCGTATCCTCGTTCACGCACTCAGCAAGAGCGACGTGCACCCCGGCTGGTTGCCCGAGCGGCCAAAGGGAGCGGACTGTAAATCCGTCGGCGTAGCCTTCCCAGGTTCGAATCCTGGACCAGCCACAGCAGGTGAAAGGGGCCCCCGACCAGCGGAAACGCTGGGACCGGGGGTCTTTTTCGTTGTCCCGGTGTGTCCGGCCCAGGACGGGACCTGCGGGGCGGGGACACCGCCGTCGAACCAGGTGGACACCGCGGCGTGCGGGCCACCCCGGGCACCGCGGAACAGCCGGCCTTCGGTGGTGGTGTCGTGCTCGTCGCGGCGGCGCGGGGCCGGCCACGCCTGCCCCGTCGCTCGCCCACCACACCCCCGGCCCGTTCGCCGCGCCGTGACCGGCCACCCGGCCCCTCAGCGCGGAGTGGGGGCTCTCTCCCATGGAGGAGCAACGGCATCCGATGCGACCGCTGGGGCCGGGGCGTCGAAGTGGATCGCGAGTGCGACGGCGTCGTCGTGGGCGGGGTCGGAGAGCGTCGCCATCACGGCATCGACGATGTCATCGGGTGTCCCAGGAGATACCTGCTCGATGGTGGCGAGCAGTGCGTCGGTGGCGGTGTCGACATCGAGGCCGGGGCCGTCGACCAGGCCGTCGGTGTGCAGCAGCAGTGTGGAGCCGGGCTCGACGACGCGTTCGTGGTCCGCGCGCTCCTGGCCGATGGTGAAGTCGAACCCGAACAGGGCGTCGTGGTCGGTGAGGAGTTCGGTGCTGCCGTCGGGGTGGATCAGGATCGGCGGCGGGTGGCCGGCGTTGGTCCAGCGCAGGAGCCACCGGCCGTCGGCGGTGCGGTGGGTGTAGGCGAGCACGGCGGTGCCTGCGGCGCCGAGGCGGAGTTCGTGGTTCGCGGTCTCGAAGGCCGAGAGCACGGTCGAGGGCGGTCGGCCGGAGTGGTCCCACGCTGCTTGGCGCAGCATGGACCGGGTCTGTCCCATCAGCGTGACGGCGGGGAGGTCGTGGCCGACGATGTCGCCCACCGAGATCCCGACCATCGGGACGTCCGGGCGCCCGGGGTGGGTCATCACGGTGGCGTCGTACCAGTCCCCGCCGACGTTGAGTCGGGCGTCGGCCGGGATGTAGCGGGCGGCCATGGTGAGTCCGTCGATGTCGGGGAGCACCGTCAGCATGGCGTTCTGCATCTCGTGGGCCACGGAGGTGCGGTGGTGCAGGTCCCGGGCACGTTCGAGTGCCTGCCCGGCGTAACCGGCGATGGTGGCGATCGTGAGCAGGTCCGCGGTCTCCACCGCATCGGGCCGGTCCCAGCCGAGCAGGATCGCACCGGCGGGAGCACCGCGGCCCGGGACCGGGGCAGCGACGACGGTGTGCACGCCACGGCGTCGCATCGCCTCGGCCGCCTCGGCCGGGTGTGCTGCGGCGAGGTCGTCCTGGTTCCCGTAGTGCACGACGCGCTGCTCCCGGATCGCGATCGCCGCTGGGGTGCGCACGCGGAGCGTCGTGGTCAGTCGCTGGTCCACAGTCGGATCGATGTCGACGGCACCATCGAGATCCCCGGCTTCTGCCGGTGAACGGGCATCGGCAGGCAGGCTGTGCAGACGACCTGTCCTGTCGCGCAGGACGGTCTCGACGTAGGAGGGGGCCAGCTCGCCCCCGAGCAGTTCGTCGATGCGCGCTCGGACGTCGGGCACGGTGCTCGTGTCGGTGAAGGACTGCGAGGCTCGCAACAGCATCTGGCCACGCAGGTGCGCACGCCGTTGGACGGAATCGGCCTCGGCGCGGAGGATGGTCTCGGTGCTGGTGTCGTACCGGGCCAGGCGGAGGCGCAGCTCGGTCGAGCACGATCGGGCGATCTCGCCGAGGGCAATGGTCTCCTCCGCCGTCCACCGGCGGGGCTCGTTGTCGATGGCGCAGAGCGATCCGAGGACACGGCCGTGCTCGTCGGTCAGCGGCATCCCGGCGTAGGCGATGACGCCGAGGTCCGGGATCGCCAGGTTGTCCCTGAACCGAGGGTCCATCCGGGCGTCAGCGATGACCAGGGACTGCCCTGAGGTGACCACGTACTGGCAGAACGAGTGCGTCAACGGGGTCGACCGGGCGATGGCGGCAGGCCCGGTCAACCCCGCCATCCCGGGGAACACCTGCCGGTCGGGCTGCACCAGAGTCACCAGAGCGATCGGGGTCGCCAGCGCGCGACGGACCCAGGCGGCGAAGCGTTCCATCTCCGGATCCGACTCCGACCCGAGCCCCGAGCGCCGTAGAGCTGTCAGCCGCTCCGGGCTGTAGAGGGCAGCGCACTCGGGAGCCGGCTCCATCGTGCCGCTCGTGATGTCCTCGGGCATCCTGCTCCTGGGCGTCCGGCTCACACCAGTCGTCGGGTGGTCTGCGAATGATGACGCAGGGTCGTGGGTACTGCTTACCGATGGTCGGATCGGACGTCCAGTTCGTGACACTCGACCGAGGGGGCAGGATGACCCGGTCGTTGTCCCACCCCTACCTCGATCACTCGTGCCTGCCGTTGTTGCGCCGGTGGATCCGGGAGCACCTCCCTGCGGTCGACGACCTGGTGTTCCGCGCCGAGGTGGTCTGCACGGAGCTGGTGGCCAACGCGGTCGATCACGTCGGTGGTGGCGGCGACGTCCGGATCCGCCCCACGCCGGGTGGATGGCTGATCGAGGTCGACGACACCGACCCCGAGGGTGTGCTCACCCCAGGACGATCCCGCCTCGGCAGCAATCGCGGTAAGGGGCTGACGCTCATCAGCGCCTTCTCCTCGTGGGGCGTGCGACGGACCTGCGACGGGAAGACAGTGTGGGCTGTCATCGACATCGCGGAGTGACTCTCGGCCGGGAAGGTCCGCGCCGCGGCGCAGGCCGCACGGGCGCCTACGGCGACGCTCCGCGATGGCTGCGCCCCCTTTCCGTACGTGCGCTGACGGAGTCCACCACGCGCCGACCCGGCCCGCCGGCCGCGGGTTGCGGCGAGGCGCAGGCGCGCCCCACGGTGATGGACCAGGGCCCGCGCGCGCACCGCTCTCACGGCGTGCGCCGGTGCCACCGGTGACGAGATCCGCCGAACGGTTCTAGCCACGGTCGGGCACGGCGGTCACGCTCCTTCGACTGCCCTGGAACCCGGAGGCGACCCGTTCGCGACTGTGCGAGTGCGCCGTTCCGCTGGAGTGGCGGTGGCATTCCGGCTCCGGCCCCGGGACACACTCCGATCGAGCAAGGAGCCCAACCCTCCATGCCGGGTATCGCCGTCAAGGCCTCGTCGGACCGGCCCGTCACATCGGCATTCGACCCCGAGGGATCGACGCATCCCCGGTTGTGGTCCATCTACGTGGCCGGTCGGCTCGATGCGGGCCTCGCAGTTCGGGTCCTGCGCCTGCTCGACGCCCAGCTGGAACCCATCCAGGCCGTCGGCGCGGGTCCAGTGGTCGTTGTTCCGGGCGAGGTGACCGAGCAGCGCGCCACGGTCGGGGTCGTGGCCGGCCGCAGCATCGACCAGCCGCGGCGCGACGCGGCGAACGCGTCGTCGAGACCGGTGGCTTCCGGCGGCATCCACACGGTGACGGCGTCGAGCCCGTCCCGGTTGCGTCGACGACGTGCACCAGGCCGTGCGGGACGCCGACCTCGCGCAGCAGCAGCTCCCGGCTCGCGCCCAGGCGTCGTGGGTGCTCGACCGCATCGATCGTGTGACGGGTGAACGGCTGGTCGAGGAACGCCGCGGTGAGCAGTTCCGCGGCGGGGGGGGGCGTCGCAGGTCGGGCGATCCGGGCGGTGCGTGTCATCGGCGTCGACAGCAGACGGCGGCACGCCGCTGCTCGAGCGGGTTCCAACCCACTCTTCCGGGGTGGATTCGTCCGTCGGAGGGTGCGATCCGGTGTCGCGATACCCCGCATGTCACTACGACAGGGTGACGCGGCGACACGGCCGTGCGGATGGTGCATCACGGAGCGTGTTCCGAGAAAAGGGTACGCGTCCGTTCGGGTCCACTGTGGTGACGATCCGTCGCGGACGGCGTCCGGAAGCGACGCCCACGCCGATTCCCGGCTGCCGGAAGAGAGCAATAACCTCGCGGTCAGTAATGCCCATCGTCCGATAGTGGTAGAAAGTTCGTTGGATCGGGGACGGACCGGATAGCGTTCTGTGCATCGGCGGGGCTCCCGAACCCACGCCGAACACGCCGGTCCGACATCGGACCCCGTACACAACGGAGAAATAACTGTGCTGAAGAAGGCTGGAATCCTGACCGCCGGCGTCACCGCTGGTCTGCTCGCCATCTCCCCGCTCGCCTTCGCGGGTGACGGCGGCTGGGACAAGGGCCACGGGCACGGCCACGGCGGCGACCGCATCAACGCCGACCAGATCAACAACCTGGAGAACGACCGCAACAGCGTCCAGTCCGGTCTGGTCAACGTCGGCGACGTCAACGCCCTCAACAACGCCAACGTGCTCAGCTGCTCGCTGAACAGCGCCGACGTCGCCGCCAGCGTCCTCGGCATCCTGGGTGGCCAGGCCACCAACGGTGAGGACGCCCCGTCCTTCAGCGACTGCTCGCAGGGCGACAGCCAGACCAACATCCAGGACTGAGTGCACCTGCACCACCGGGCACGATGACGGGACCGTCTTCCCGTCATCCGTGACTCTGCACTTCCGGAGATCCCCCGCTCTTCCGACCGGAGCGGGGGATCTCCGCATTTCCGGGGACAGCCGGAAAAGGTGGATGGTGGGCCCCGAATTCAGGGGTGGTGCGGCAACACCACGTGCGAGGGATGCTCGGAATCGTGCAGGAGCTCGTAGGAGATCCGTTCCCCGTCGACCGCGGTCGCCGTCCGCTCTCCCGTTCCCGGGTTGCGGGCGAAGCGCGGGAACGCCGCGCCGGCGACCTGCACCCGGAGCCGGTGCCCGGCCCGCACGCGGTACCCGGTCGGGCTCAGCGTCATCCGGACGACCGTCGTGCCGTCCGGGGCGGTCGCCTCGCGGTCGGGCACCAGCCGGTGCATCGCGTCGGTGATGTTCATCGAGGTCCCGTCGGGGCCGACATCGCACAGGCGTACGAACACGTCGCCGATCCCCGTCCCGGTACGCACGTAGACCACGGCCGACACCGGACCGAGCAGGTCCAGGTCGGACTCCAGCGGCGGGCCGGTCCAGACGCGCACGTCGTCGCGGGCCTCCACGCCGCGGTTGTCCAGCTGCTTGGACGGCGGCTGGAGCATCGGGCCCCCGACCGTCGGCGTCGGGTCGGCGGGGTCGTAGACGAACCGTGACGGCGGGGGTGTCCCGGCCGGCCGGTCCGGGCCCAGCCCGCCGTCGGCGTCGAGGTACCACTCGGTCGGGCGGGCCTCCGGCGGCGGCCAGCACGGCAGGTCGGTCCAGCGGTCGGCGTGCTGCACGTACACCCGGACCGGCGCGCGCTCGTCGTGCTCGCCGTCGTGCAGGTGCACGCCCAGCCAGTGGACCATCTCGTGGGCGATGGTCGACAGCGAGCCGCGGTCGCCGTGGGTCCACGGGCCGATCGTGATCCGCGCCGTCGCCCCGCCGCGCTGCAGCGCGGTGAAGTCCACCAGCTGACGGTCCAGGAACAGGTCCCACCAGCCGGTCACCATGCAGACCGGCGGCATCGCGGCGGCGTCGAAACCGTCGTGCTCGGCGGGCGCCCAGAACTCGCGCGGCTGCTCGGCGTGCTCGACGAAGTCCCGCCAGAACACCACCGGCGCCCCGGTAAGCGCGACGTCCGCGGCCTGCAGCGGCTGGGAGGTCACCGCGCGGCGCTTGCGACGGCTGAACACCGGCGTCGCGAGGAAGCCGGTGACCGCGCCGATGCGCTCCTGGCGGCCGATCTGGTTCACCCAGGTCGCGAGGTTGAGCAGGCCGGGCGCGCCGCCCGGGTAGAAGGTACTGGTGAACTCCGACGCGGTGATGTCGGCGTTCATCGAGCACAGACCCGGGTCGGCGTAGGGGGCGATCGCCCACTGGGTGTGCCCGACGTAGCTGGGGCCGACCATCGAGACGCGGCCGTCGCACCAGGTCTGCCCGCGCACCCAGGCGAGCGTGTCCAGACCGTCGGAGCTCTCGTGCAGGAACGGGCGGAACTGCCCGCCCGAGCCGAAGGTGCCCCGGGTGGACTGCACCAGCACCTGGAACCCGCGGCGCGCCAGCAGCGAACCGATGATCGACCCGAGGCCGTCGCGGCCGTAGGGGGTGCGCATCAGCACCGTCGGACGCGGCCGGAGCGGGCCGGGGGCCCGGTAGAGGTCGGCGAGCAGGACGACACCGTCGGAGAGCGGGACCCGCAGGTCACGCTCGCGCACGTACGGCTCGTCGGCACCGAAGCCCAGCCTGCGGTCGACCAGTCGCTCCGTGAGCGCGGCCATGACACCTCCCCCTCGTCCGCCCCCTGCGGACAGGCCCGATCGTAGGAGAACCCGGTTGCCCCGACCGGGCGTGGCCGGTGACGGTGTCGACGTGACCGTCCCTCCCGTACTCACCGACGGGGTCGTGACCCTGCGCGCACACACCGGATCCGACGTCCCCGGGATGCTCGAGGTGTACCGCGATCCCGTCGTGCACCGCTGGACCTCGCTCGATCCGACCTCCGGCGAGGGCCGGGCCCGGGAGTGGATCGACCTCGCCCGTCGCCGGTGGGCCACCGGCCGTCACCACGTGTGGGCGGTGGAGGCCGCGTGCGACCGCCGCCCGCGCTACGCGGGCTCGATCGACCTGCGCCGCGACCCGCTGCCGTCGGTCGGCTACCTGCTCGCGCCGTGGGCGCGCGGACGGGGGCTCGCGAGCCGTGCGCTGCGGCTGGCCGCCGACTGGGGCTTCGACGTCGCCGGGTTCGCCGCGCTGCACTGGGACTGCCGTGCCGGGCACGTCGCGTCCTGGCGCGTGGCACACGCCTGCGGGTTCCGCTTCGAGGGTGTCCGCACCCGGGCGCTGCGGGCCGGCGACGACCTCGTCGACGCCTGGACCGCCGTGCTGCTGCCCGGCACACCCGTCGCCGACCGGCCCCCGGCGACGACGTGGTGGCCGCACCCGGTGCTCGACGGCGAGAGCGTCCGGCTCCGCCCGCCCGCCGGGGCCGACCTCGCCCGGCACGTCGAGGCGGGCAACGACCCCCTCGCCCGCTGGTGGAGCGCCACCCTCCCGGTGCCCTACACCGACGACGACGCACGTCGCTGGCTGCGCGACCACCCGCTGGAACGCTCCCTGGGCTCCGGTGTCGGCTGGGTGATCGCCGACCCGGACGACGACCGCTACCTCGGCACCGTCTCGGTGTTCGGCACCGACCGGGCCTACACCCCGACCGGTGGCGAGGTCGGCTACCGCGCCCACCCCGACGCCCGCGGCCGCGGCGTGGTGTCCGCCGCGGTCCGACGGGTCGTGCGGCACGCGTTCACCCCGGTCGCCGACGGCGGGATGGGCCGGCACCGGCTGCAGCTCGGCGCCGCGGCGGACAACACCGCCAGCCGCCGCGTCGCCGAGCGCGCCGGGTTCCGGCTGTGGGGCCGCCCGCGGGCCGACGGTGTGCACGGCACGGAGAACGAGATCGTCGACGACGGGGTCTGGTACGACCTGCTCGCCACCGACCCGATCCCGGCGCCCACCGGAACTGTCGGGGGTGCCCCGTAGCCTGCCCGCCGTGCGGATCATGCGGATGTCCTGTTGCGGTACCGAGTGGGTGGGACCGGACCGGGCGCACTGCTGCCGCCGGTTCGGCGGCTGCGGAGCCGTCTTCGACGACGCGCAGCTGTGGGACACCCACCGCCCCCGTGGCGTGTGCGTGACCGACCCGCGCGAGCTCGGCCTCGTCGCCACGCGCAACGGGATCTGGCAGCGGGCGCTGGACGCGGCGGGCTGACCCGAGGCGGCGGGCACTCGACGCGGGGGGCCGGCTCGACACGGGGGGCGGCTCGACACGGCGGGCCGGCTCGACACGGCGGGCCGAGGGGGACCGGGTCAGGGCGGCCCGCGGGTGATGCCGCGGAACACCGCCTCGTCCCGCCCGGGGTTGCGGACCCGGACCAGGTTCAGCCCGGTGAACCACAGCACCGACCCGGTACCGAAGGTCCGGCTCCCGCCCGCGGCGCAGCAGAGCTCGATCCGGCCGGCGTCGACCACGACGACGGCGCCCCGCCACTCGTCCTCGACGTGCGGGCGGACCTCGCCGGGGGCGAGCACGACGGTGCGGGTCCGCACCCGCGACGGCGCGTCGTCGCGCATGGGCCACCCCCCGGGTCCGGTGCGGGGCACGGTGCCCACACCGGCTCCGACCGCCCGGCCGCGCCGAAGTCATCGGCGCACGGGCGGGAGGGGCTCAGGCCGCGGCGGCCGGGGCCGTCGCGGACAGCACCGTCTCGTAGCCGATCCGGGCCGCGGCGGCGACCCGCCCGGGGTCGGTGGACAGGCCGTGGACGCCGGCGGGGGAGTGCGGACTCAGCGTCAGCAGGTGCGCCCCGGCCCGGTCCGGGTGCGCGGCGTCGGCGAGCAGCGGCAGGCACTCGCCGTGCCGGGCGGCGTCCTGCGCCATCCGGCCCAGGCCCGGTGCGAGCCGGTCCAGCGAGCGGGCCCACAGCGGGGTGCGGGCGTCCGGCGGGATGCCGGTGAGGTCGTCGGCGGTGCGCGTGAGCAGGGCCAGGACGTGCGTGGCGCCGTCGCGCAGGGCCCGTGCGACCGGGAGCGGGTCGCCGACCGAGCCGTCGATGAAGTCCTCGGCGTCCTCGCCCGTGCCGACACGTACCGGGGGGCCCGCCAGCAGCGGGATCGCCGCCGTCGCCCGCATCGCGGCCCTCCACGTGGCCCCGTCGGGCAGCGCGGTCAGCACCCGCGGACGCAGGTCCACCGCACCGGTGACCACGACGTTCAGCGGGACCGGCGGGTCCACCAGCCGCGACCAGTCGGTGGGGAGGGAATCGACCAGGATCCGGTCGAACAGGTGGTCCAGCGACACCATCGGGCGACGGGTGCCGAACCGGCGCGGGTCGATGAACTCGCGGCAGGCCATGTCCCGTTCGAACACCCGGGACACCTCGGCTCCGTGCCCCACGACCAGGGCCGTCCCGACGAACGCGCCGGCCGAGCTGCCCCACACCTCGTCGACGCCGGCGGCGAGCCCGAGGTCGGACAGCGCGTGCACCATCCCGGCCGCGTAGGAGCCGCGCATCCCGCCCCCGCCGACGACCAGCGCGATCCGTGCCCCGTCGGCGTGCCGGCCGGGGCGGCGCCCGGTGTCGCGGCGGCGCTCGAGCAGGCGCAGGACCTCGGTGTCGCCGTGCGCGGCGGAGGTGAGGAGGGCGGGGGGCACGCCCCCCATCATGGAGGTCCGCGGCCCCGCGGCCCCGCGGCGGCGGCGCCCCGGTGTCCGGGGACCGCTCACGAGCCACCGACCGCGGGCCGTCCACCGCCCGGCGCCTCCCGGCTCGGGTGCCTCGCCGCACAACTAGTACGTTCGCGCGACCAGCGCCGACGCCCTCGCGGAGGCCCGCTGGAGGGGGGGAAGGACACCGTGACGCAACGACGCCGTCCGCGGTTGCAGGCGCTCGAGGCGACGTCACTGCCCGCGGCACACGCCAGGGCCCGCGACGCCCGTCGCCGCCATCCGGTGGTCGGGGACCACGCCGCCGCCGTCGTCGCGGACGACCTCGACCTGGGCTCGGCGCCCGGGCGGGCCGACACGCTCTCCACGCTGCTGCGGGTGGCCGTCCTCGACGAGTGGGTGCGCGGGTTCGCACGACGGCACCCGGGCGGGACCGTCGTCGAGCTGGGGCCGGGGCTGGGTGACCGCGCGGGACGGCTCGGCGACGACGGCCCGGCGCACTGGGTCGACGTCGAGCTGCCCGGGGTGGCCGAGCTGCGCCGCGAGCTGCTGGCGGGCCCGGCGCACCTGGTGGCCGGGTCCGCGCTCGACGAGGACTGGCTGGAGCTGGCCCGCGACCTGCCCGGCCCGCACCTGGTCGTCTCCGACCGGGTGCTGACGCTGCTGCCCGAGCAGGGCGTGCAGCGGATCGTGTTCACCGCCGCGCGGATGCTCCCGGGCGCCGAACTCGTCACCGACCTGCTGTCCCGGGGCGCGGCCGGGCGGCTCGCCGCGGGCCCGCTGCGCGAGCTGGAGGTCGACTGGACCTGCGAGGACCCGCGCGAGCTGGAGCCGTGGGGGCTGCGCCTGGCCGCCTCCTGCGACGCCGCGACCCCACCCGCCGAGGTCGCGGCCCGGCTGCCGCGGGCGTCGCGGGCACTGGCCGCGGCGCTGCGGGCGACCGCGCTGCGCGGCGAGCGCCTGGCCCGCTACGAGATCGTGCCGGTCTGAGCCGCCCGGGTCCGCGTCGCTCCGGCCCGGCCGCGCCGTGGCCCGCCCGGGCTCCCCGTTCGGACCGGCCACGACGCGTGGGGCGGGCACCGGCCCCCGCCGGTGTCCGCGTGCCCCGCAGGGCACTCCCGGTAGTACGAGCGGGCGACCGCCGGGTGACGCGCCGGGCCGCAGGATCGTCAGAACTGTGGACGCGGCCCGCGGGTAGGGTCGTGATCGTGACCTCCCCGACCTTCGGCACGCTCGAGGCGGACCCGGCGGAGGTGGGCCTCGACCCCGCCCGGCTGGCCCGGATCGACAGCCACTTCCGCCGCTACGTCGACGACGGCCGCCTCGCCGGCGCGACGATCGCCGTCGCCCGGCACGACCGGCTCGCGCACCTGACCCACCTCGGCGTCCGCGACCTCGACTCCGCCGCTCCGGTGACCGACGACACGCTCTGGCGCATCTACTCGATGACCAAGCCGATCACCTCGGTCGCGGTCCTGATGCTCGCCGAGCGGGGCGCCCTGGAGCTCACCGACCCGGTGTCGCGCTACATCCCGGCGTTCGCCGAGCAGCGCGTCTACCGCGGCGGCTCGGCGCTCAATCCGGGGACCGACGCGGCCGTCGAGCCGATGCGGGTGCACCACCTGCTGACCCACACCGCGGGCCTGACCTACGGCTTCCACCACGCCCACCCCGTCGACGAGATGTACCGCTCCAAGGGCTTCGAGTTCGGCGCCCCGTCCGGGATGGACCTCGCGGCCGCGAGCGAGCACTTCGCGTCGTTCCCGCTGCTGTTCCAGCCGGGCCGCGAGTGGAACTACTCGGTGGCCACCGACGTGCTCGGCCGGGTCGTCGAGGTCGCGTCCGGACGCCGGCTCGACGAGTTCCTCCGCGAGGAGATCACCGGCCCGCTCGGGATGACCGACACCGCGTTCTGGGTGCCGGAGGGGTCCGCGCAGGCCGGCAGGCTCGCGACGCTCTACAACGCCCGCCCCGGCGGCGGTCTGGTCGAGAACAAGGTGCTCGCCCGGTCCGCGACCCGCGAGCCCACCTTCCTCTCCGGCGGCGGCGGACTGCTGTCCACCACCGGCGACTACCTGCGGTTCGCCCGGATGCTCGCCCGGGGCGGCGAGCTCGACGGCGCTCGCATCCTCGGCCCGCGCACCCTGGCCCGGGCCACCCGCAACCACCTGCCCGGCGGCGCCGACCTCGACACCGTCGGGCGGCCCATCTTCTCCGAGTCGGCGTTCGCCGGTGTCGGTTTCGGGCTCGGCTTCTCCGTCGTCGTCGACGGGGCGGCGACGAAGGGCTTCGCCAACGAGGGCACCTTCGCCTGGGGCGGGCTGGCCTCCACCGCGTTCTGGGTGGACCCCGTCGACGACCTGGTGGTCGTCTTCATGACCCAGCTCGTCCCCTCCAGTACCTATCCGATCCGATCCCAGCTCCAGACGCTGGTCCAGCAGGCGGTGACCGACCGATGACCCCACCGAGCCCCGTGCTCACCTTCACCATCCGCACGCTCGTCGTCGCCGCCTCGTTGTGGGTGGCGACGGTGCTGGTCGGCGGCATCCGGCTGGACAGCGCCGGCACCTCCACCTCGATCCTCACGTTGATCGGCGTGGCCCTGGTGTTCGGCCTGGTCAACGCCGTGGTCAAGCCGATCGTGGCGACGCTGGGCTGCCCGCTCTACATCCTCACGCTGGGTCTGTTCGCGCTCGTGGTGAACGCGCTCATGTTCCTGCTGACGGGCTGGCTGTCGTCGGTGCTGAACCTGCCGTTCACCGTCGACGGGTTCTGGGCGGCGTTCTGGGGCGCGATCGTCGTCGGGATCGTGTCGTTCTTCCTGCACCTGGTGATCCCGGACCGGCTCGACAACCGCTGAGGCGACCGGCCGGGCTCAGACCGGCCAGGTCTCCCGGCGGTACGCGCCGTCCCAGAACATCCACTCGTAGCGCGAGGTCGTCGTGAAGTGCTCGCGCATGCGGG